>ERZ827516.101-NODE-101-length-105287-cov-10.639216_pt1 | contig 105287 bp, 96 predicted proteins | sample MGYA00519703_ERZ827516 | MGnify/ENA primary metagenome ERZ827516 (study PRJEB31778, sample SAMEA3449337) | human gut metagenome | biome: human gut; feature: human-associated habitat; material: faeces | place: United Kingdom | collected 2010/2012 ...
GCATTTCTACGAAATGTATTATTGAGAAATGCGGAAGAGTGAACAAGTGGAGCCTGGATCGGGTACTGAAAGCAGTACGGATTCAGATGGGAATGGAAGGAGAAGGGCATGACGGCAGAGGAATATAGAAACTATCTGGAGCAGGATTTCAGTGATGTAGATATCAATGAAATGACTGACCTACGGATGATAAAAGCAGACAGAAATAAATCGCTTCAGGAACGGAGAGATATTTTTCTGAATAAAGTAGGAAATCCATATTTGGTCCGGATCGGTAATATGAAAGTAAAAGTCAGATTTGCTAATAACGGTATATCTATGGAGCAGGCATTTGAGAATATGCTTCTGAGTGTCTGAAAAAGTACTGGCAAGATTGAGGGGACTGTGTTAGAATGTCGGTAAGGACAAATTATGCAGCCCCCTTTTATTACATGGATTTTCTGACGTAATAAAAGGAGGTAAGATATGTATCAGAATATCAATAAAATCTATCATGCCGCCATCTATGTCAGATTATCTAAAGAAGATGGCGATATTTCCAGTTCAGCAAAACTGGAAAGTAATAGCATTTCTAACCAGAAAGCTTTGATTCTGGATTTCCTGAAAGACAAAAAAGATATTGAAGTTGTTTCAGTCCGAGTTGATGATGGATACTCAGGCTCTAATTTTGAGCGCCCAGCATTCCAGGCAATGCTGGAAGATATCCGGCGTGGGATTGTAGACTGCGTAGTGGTAAAAGACTTATCACGATTTGGAAGGGAATATATTGATTCCGGGAAGTATATCGAGAGATTATTCCCGGCTCTTGGTGTGCGCTTCATTGCCATCAATGACAATTATGACAGTCTCAAGGGAAAAAATCAGGCAGATGAAATCATTATTCCATTTAAGAATTTAATCAATGATGCTTATTGCCGTGACATTTCTATTAAGATCAGGAGTAATCTTGAGATTAAGAGGAAAAAAGGCGAATGCGTGACTCCGTTTGTAGCATTTGGATACAGGAAGACAAAGACAGATAAGCATAAATTAGAGATTGACCCATCTGCAGGCAGTGTAGTACAGGATATTTTTAAGATGAAGCTGCGGGGAATGAGTCAGGATGCGATCGCTAATCGTTTAAATGAACTGGGTATTCTTTCCCCATTTGAATATAAAATCAGCAGCGGCAGTCATTATGAAACTGGCTTCCGGCAGAAAGAACAGGCACTTTGGAGTTCTGTTACAGTCCGTAGGATACTGGAAAACGAGGTTTATATCGGAAATCTTGTGCAGGGAAAAAGGACAACACCGAACCATAAAGTGAAGCAGACTTATGTGAAACCGGAAGATGACTGGATCCGGATTGAGAAAAATCATGAGCCACTGGTGAGTGACCGCGATTTTGAAATTGTTCAGAGACTTCTGGGCATGGATACACGTACTTCACCTGACCAAAAGCAGGTATCCAAAACTTCTTTTATCAGTAAAAGAAGCCTGCAAGTTAACAGGAGTGTCCGAAAAAACAATGCGTTCTTTAGCTTATGAGCAAAAAATGATGGTGCGAATAGGAAAAAGAACTTTAATTCACAAAAAAAATTAGAAAAATGGATTGACTATCAAGTGCGGCATTGAGTATTTTATCCTATAGTACCCAAAAAGAGCTTCTTGAAAAGCTCATTAAAATTTGATACTATTAAACGGATGAAGTACCTGTCCATGGGTCAAGAAAAGACAGGTGATCGTCATGGGAAAAGATCTAACAGGCAAAGAATTAGGAAAAGGGTTTACCCAACGAAAAGATGGGCGTTATCAAACACGCATATCACTTGGAGGAGGAAAGAAACCGATATGCCTATATGGTCATACTTTAAAAGAAGTTAAAAAGAAAAGGGAAAATTATTAGAAAAAACAAAATACGGATTAGATATAGACACACACAAAATAACTCTAAATCAGTGGTTTGAAAAATGGATGGAACTCTATATCGTAAATAGGATAAAAAAAACAACAATTCGAAATTATATCGATTCGTATAATCGGTGTATAAAATATATAGGCTATATGAAATTAGCAGATATTCAAATCACGCATGTTCAAAATATGGTTATTGAACTAGCTAACAAAGGCTATAAAAAATCCACTATCCGTTCTACTGTTTCTGTCGTATCCAGCTGTCTTGAAAGAGCTGTAATCGGAAAAATGCTTTTATTCAATCCATGCAGAGGGATTGTTTATCCGGAAATAACGAATAAAAACTTCAAACCGGTCAAAATAGCAGGACAGAATTTGAAACGCATGACAAACGACGAAATCATAAGGTTTTTTGATGTAGCAAGAGATACTCGATATTACGAATTATATATGCTGCTTCTTTTTACAGGAATGCGGATTGGAGAGGCGTGTGCATTGGAATGGAAAGATGTTGACTTTCAAAACAACTATCTCCATGTGTATAAAACAATCAATATTGTCCCTGTTTATTACGATGACAACGGGAACAAACTAGATAGACCTTATTACATCAAGCAAATTACATCTCCAAAAAGAACCGCAAGTATAAGAAAAATCCCTCTATTCAAGGCGGCAGTTGATGCGTTATATAGTTGGCGCGAAAAACAGCTTGCTGACAAAAGAAAGTACAAAAAAAGTGGGGGATTAAAAATTTGTTATTAAATGATTATCCTCAATTGATTTTTACGACACAAGAGGGAAATTGTTTTATGCCGACACAGGCAGAAAAAGAGTGCCGACGGATAACTTCCATAATGAATAATCATGAAAAACAACAGGCACTAACAGAAAATAGGGAATATCATATTTCCAATATTCATCCTCATTTATTCCGCCATACGTTTATTACATTGTGTTATGAATCTCATATGGATCCAGCGTCTATAATGCTTATTTCCGGACATAATGATATTGATATGATGAAACATTATACACATCCGGACTCCGTATTTATTAACAGCGAGTTTAATAAATATACAGGTTATATGCATAATTATTCATTCCGTTCAAATGCAACAATTGATCAGGATTTACAAATTTGGTCAAAAGATGGTCAAATTAGCATACCACAAACGCTGAAACCCTTATAAAATAAGGAGATTTTGATATGAGTAATGAATTAACACCGATGATGAAGCAATATATGCAGACAAAAGAGGAATACAAGGATTGTATCCTTTTTTACCGCTTAGGAGATTTTTATGAAATGTTCTTCGACGATGCTCTCACAGCATCAAAAGAGCTGGAAATTACTCTGACTGGAAAGAATTGCGGACTGGAGGAACGGGCACCGATGTGCGGAATCCCGTACCATGCAGTTGACAGTTATCTGAACCGTCTGGTATCAAAAGGCTATAAGGTAGCAATCTGTGAGCAGGTAGAAGATCCGAAAACAGCAAAAGGAATTGTAAAACGGGAAGTTATCCGTGTAGTAACACCTGGAACCAACCTGGATACTCAGGGACTGGATGAAACAAAGAACAATTACATTATGTGTATTGTCTATATGGCAGACCGGTACGGACTTTCGGTTGCGGATGTTACAACCGGGGAATATCTGGTGACAGAACTGGATTCCCAGACAAAACTGATGGATGAGCTTTACAAATTTATGCCGTCTGAGATTGTCTGCAATGAAGCATTTTACATGAGTGGACTGGATTTGGATGATCTGAAAAACCGTCTGCATATGGCAATTTATTCACTGGAAGCATGGTATTTTGATGATGCACTCTGCCGGGAAACTTTGCAGGAGCATTTTAAGGTGGCTTCTCTTGAAGGAATTGGACTTTCGGACTATGAATGTGGGATGATCGCGTCCGGTGCGCTTTTAAAATATCTGGAAGAGACGCAGAAGAATTCCCTGTCTCATATGAGCCGTCTGACACGTTATGCAACGGGTAATTATATGGTTCTGGACAGTGCTACAAGGCGTAATCTGGAGTTGGTTGAGACTTTGCGTGAAAAGCAGAAAAGAGGATCCCTTCTGTGGGTACTGGATAAGACAAAGACGGCAATGGGGGCGAGAACCCTTCGGAAATATGTAGAACAGCCGTTGATCGACAAGAAATCCATTGTCAAAAGGCTGGATGCGGTTGCGGAATTGAAGGACAATGCTATTTGCAGAGAAGAAATCCGGGAATATTTGAATCCGGTGTACGATCTGGAGCGTCTGGTCGGGAAAATCACCTATCAGTCAGCAAATCCAAGAGACCTGATTGCATTTCAGAGTTCCCTTTCCATGCTCCCGTCGGTAAAATGTATATTAAAGGATATGGAGAGTGACCTTTTAAAAGAAATTTATGAAGAACTGGATCCGCTGGAAGAACTTTGTGATCTGGTCGGACGGGCGATTCAGGAAGAACCGCCACTTGCCATGAAAGAAGGCGGAATCATCAAAGACGGTTATAATGAAGAAGTGGATCGTCTTCGAAAAGCAAAATCCGAAGGAAAGAACTGGCTTGCTGATCTGGAGACCAAGGAACGGGAAAAGACCGGGATTAAAAACCTGCGGATCCGTTATAATAAAGTATTCGGTTATTATCTGGAAGTTACCAATTCGTTCAAAGATCTGGTTCCGGATTATTATACAAGAAAGCAGACCCTTGCCAATGCGGAGCGTTATATCATTCCAGAACTGAAAGAGCTGGAAGATACGATTCTGGGAGCAGAGGATAAACTCTGTGCACTGGAATATGAGCTTTACTGTGAGGTGAGAAATACTATCGCAGCAGAGTTGACCAGGATACAGAGAACAGCAAAGGCAGTTGCAAAGCTGGATGTGATAGCTTCTCTTGCACTGGTTGCCGAGCGCAACAACTATGTACGGCCAAAGATCAATGAAAAGGGCGTGATCGACATTCGTGATGGGCGACATCCGGTGGTGGAAAAGATGATCCCGAATGATATGTTTATTGCCAACGATACTTATCTGGATGATAAAAAACAGCGCATTTCCATCATTACCGGACCAAACATGGCTGGAAAATCCACCTATATGCGTCAGGCTGCGCTGATCGTACTGATGGCACAGCTGGGATCCTTTGTGCCGGCGTCTTCAGCAAATATTGGACTTGTGGACCGCATTTTTACCCGTGTGGGAGCGTCAGATGACCTGGCAAGCGGACAGAGCACCTTCATGGTGGAGATGAACGAAGTGGCAAATATTCTGCGAAATGCGACAAGCAAGAGCCTTCTGATCTTGGATGAGATTGGAAGAGGAACCAGTACCTTTGATGGATTGAGTATTGCTTGGGCGGTTGTCGAGTATATCAGCAACAGCAAGCTTCTTGGGGCAAAGACCTTATTTGCAACCCACTATCATGAGCTTACCGAGCTGGAAGGCAAGATTAGCAATGTCAACAACTATTGTATTGCGGTCAAGGAAAAAGGTGATGATATCGTATTCCTGCGTAAGATCGTAAAGGGTGGAGCAGACAAGAGTTATGGTATCCAGGTCGCAAAGCTTGCAGGAGTGCCGGATCCGGTCATTAACCGCGCCAAAGAGATCGTAGAAGAGCTGGTGACAGCGGATATTACCGGAAAAGTAAAGGATATTGCGGTACAGGGAAGTGAGACGAAGAAAAAAACGCAGAAGAAGCTGGATGAGGTGGATCTGACACAGTTTTCTCTGTTTGATACCGTAAAAGATGATGATGTGTTAAATGAGTTAAAGGAACTGGATATCAGCCATATGACGCCAATGGATGCCATGAACAAACTGTATCAGCTGCAGAATAAGCTGCGGAACAGATGGTAGGCTGATCCATAAGAGAAAGGAAAGAAGAATCGAATGCCGCATATAGAATTGCTGGATCAGATTACAATTGATAAGATAGCAGCCGGGGAAGTGATTGAACGCCCGGCTTCTGTTGTGAAAGAGCTGGTGGAAAATGCGATTGACGCAGGATCTACAGCGGTGACTGTGGAGATTGAAGAGGGCGGGATTTCTCTGATACGAATTACGGATAATGGTTGTGGGATCGCGAAACAGGACGTGGAAAATGCATTTCTGCGCCATTCGACCAGCAAAATCCGCAGTGCAGAGGATCTGACACATTTGTCTTCTCTTGGGTTCCGCGGAGAAGCGTTGTCGAGTATTTCGGCAGTTGCAAGAGTGGAACTGATCACAAAGACAAGAGAAGACGTATTTGGGACAAAATATATCATAGAAGGCGGAAAAGGAAGAACGCCGGAGGAGACCGGAGCGCCGGATGGGACGACCTTTCTGGTGCGTCAGCTGTTTTTTAATACACCTGCCAGACGCAAATTTCTGAAGACGCCGATGACAGAGGCAAGCCATATCAGTGATCTGCTGACCAGACTTGCCCTTTCGCATCCGGATATTTCCTTCCGGTTTATCAACAATGGACAGGTAAAGCTGCATACTTCCGGGAACGGGAAGATGAAAGATGTCATTTACCACATTTACGGACGGGAAATTGCGAACAATCTGATCCCACTGGAATTTGAAAAAGATGGTGTAAGGCTGTCCGGATATCTGGGAAAGCCAGTGATTAACCGTGGAAATCGAAATTTTGAAAATTATTTTGTCAATGGGCGTTATGTAAGGAACAGTATTCTTGCAAAAGCGATTGAAGATGGATACAAAGATTTTACGATGCAGCATCGTTATCCGTTTGTTGCATTCCAGATTGAGATCAATCCGGAAAAAATTGATGTAAATGTGCATCCATCCAAGATGGAACTTAGGTTCAGTAACCAGCAGGGGATTTACAATCTGCTTTATGAGGCGATCAGTAAGGGACTGCATGAGCCGGAGTTGATTCCGGAAGTGGAAATGTCTGAGATCAAAGTACCGGGAATGTCTGAAAAAAGACAGGAAAAGAAAACTGTTATAAGAGATGCGGGGAATCCATATCGGACAAATGGCACTTCACCCAAGATGCGAAAGAGTTCCGTTCAGAAGGGGGCAGAGCGAGCGGAATCCTGGTCGCAGTCAGAGATGCCGTCAGCAGAACTTCAGACACAGATAAGTACAGAAAAGACAGTCTCAACCGGTGACGAAAAGCTGGATTATTTTATGCAGAAGATGAGGGAGCGGGTTTATGCCAGTCACCTTGCAGAAGCAAAAGAAGAGCAAGAGAAGAATATCGGTGCTAAAGAGTCAAAGATGGCTGCATTAGATGAAAATCCGGCTGTAGATATCCAGAATAAAGGAACAGAAAACAGAGCGTATTCTGATAAAAGTAAAGAAAAAACAGAGCGTGATCCGGAAAAAACAGAGTCAAATCTGTTTTTGAAGGATTTGAAAGCAAAAAAAGTAAAACAGTTAGATTTGTTTGAAGAGCAGATTTTAAAGAAAGAGGCAAGACAGGAATACCGGATCATTGGACAGGTTTTTGAAACCTACTGGCTGATCCAGTATCGTGACAGCCTCTATATTATAGACCAGCATGCCGCACATGAAAGAGTCCTTTATGAAAGGGCCCTTGCAGGAATGAAGAAGAGAGAGTATACTTCACAATACTTGAGCCCACCGATCATCCTGAGCCTTTCTATGCAGGAGATTGATGTGTTGGAGACATTTAAAGACCGCTTTACGGCAATCGGGTTTGAAATTGAGCCATTTGGTGGTGACGAGTACGCAGTTCGCGCAATTCCGGATAATCTGTTTGGAATCGCCAAAAAGGAACTACTTCTTGAAATGTTGGATTCTCTGTCGGATGGGTTATCGACCAGTCTGGAACCAGAGCTGATTGATGAGAAGATTGCGTCCATGTCCTGCAAGGCGGCTGTCAAAGGAAATATGAAGCTGTCCTATGCAGAAATGGATGAACTGATCAATGAACTGTTGTCCCTGGATAATCCATATCATTGTCCACATGGCAGGCCAACGATCATTGCGATGACAAAGCGGGAACTGGAAAAGAAATTTAAGCGTATTGTGTAGGAGAAGAACATGACACAGATGACAGAGAAGAAAAAGCCACTGATCATATTGACAGGCCCGACTGCTGTCGGAAAGACGGCTGCGTCGATTGGCCTTGCAAAAGCAATTGGAGGAGAGATCATTTCGGCGGATTCGATGCAGGTATACCGGCACATGGATATTGGTTCCGCGAAGATTTTGCCGGAAGAGATGAAAGGTGTGAAACATTATCTGATCGATGTGCTTAATCCGGAAGAGGAATTTAATGTAGCTGTTTTTCAGAAGATGGCAAAAGATGCAATGGTAGAGATCTATAAGAGAGGACGTATTCCGATTGTTGTAGGTGGCACGGGATTTTATATCCAGGCGCTTTTGTATGACATTGATTTTGAAAAGGGAGAAGAAAACACTGCCTATCGAAAGAAACTGGAAACGTATGCAAAGGAGCATGGTGCGCAGGCGCTCCATGACAGGCTACGGGAAGCGGATCCAAAGTCGGCAGATGCAATTCATGCAAATAATGTAAAACGGGTGATTCGTGCTCTGGAATATTATCATGAGACAGGAACAAAGATTTCCGAACATAATGAAGCAGAACGGGAGAAGGATTCCCCGTATCGGTTTGCGTATTTTGTTCTGAATGATGTGCGTAGCCGTTTGTATGAGCGGATTGATCGTCGTGTGGATTTGATGGTGGAGCAGGGGCTTGTAGATGAGGTGACTGCTTTAAAGACCAGAGGATGCACAAGGGAAATGGTTTCAATGCAGGGACTTGGATATAAGGAAATTCTGGATTATCTGGATGGAAAGAATTCACTTGAAGAAGCGGTAACGATCCTGAAAAGGGATACCCGTCATTTTGCAAAACGTCAGTTGACCTGGTTCCGCAGAGAGCGGGATGTGAACTGGATCCAGAAAGAGGAATTCGGATACGATGAAGAGAAGATTTTGCAGGCAATGCTTGTGATACTGAAAGAAAAGGAGATTATAGACTAATGGATATCAGTCAGAAAATACAGAAATTATATGAACAGACCGGAATTTCACCGGAAGTTCATGACTTTGGAGAAAAAATTGAAAAATCACTGAAAGAACGTTTTGATAAGATCGATAAGATGGCAGAGTTGAACCAGCTGAAGGTCATTCATGCCATGCAGGAAGCAAGGGTGAATGCAGAATGCTTTAACTATGCATCTGGCTATGGATACAATGATTTTGGAAGAGATACGCTGGAAAAGGTGTATGCAAATGTCTTTCATACCGAAGATGCGCTGGTAAGACCACAGATTACCTGTGGAACCCATGCACTTGCTTTAACACTTTCTGCAAATTTAAGACCTGGTGATGAACTGCTTTCCATCGCAGGAAAGCCTTATGACACACTGGAAGAGGTCATTGGAATCCGCCCATCCACAGGTTCCCTTGCAGAATATGGAGTAATCTATAACCAGGTGGACCTGCTGCCGGACGGAAGCTTTGACTTTGATTCGATTGAAAAAGCGATTGGCGAGAAAACAAAGCTGATCACGATTCAGCGTTCCAAAGGATATCAGACAAGACCGAGTTTTTCTGTGGATCAAATTGGGGAAGCAATTGCATTTGTCAAGAAGATCAAACCGGAAGTCATCTGTATGGTGGATAACTGCTATGGTGAATTCGTAGAAGAAAAGGAGCCAAGTGATGTGGGTGCGGATCTGGTTGTCGGTTCCCTGATCAAGAATCCGGGCGGCGGACTTGCCCCGATCGGTGGCTATGTGGCTGGAAGAAAGGATCTGATCGAGCAGTGTGCTTACCGCCTTACTTCTCCTGGACTTGGAAAAGAAGTGGGTGCTTCACTTGGTGTGATGCAGTCGTTTTATCAGGGACTTTTCCTTGCACCGACTGTTGTTGCAGGTGCATTAAAAGGTGCTATTTTTGCGGCGAATGTATATGAAAAGCTTGGTTATGCAGTTGTACCGGACGGAAAAGAGGAACGCCACGATATCATTCAGGCGGTAACACTTGGAAGTGCGGAAGGTGTAATTGCATTCTGTCAGGGAATCCAGGCGGCAGCACCGGTTGACAGTTATGTAACACCGGAACCGTGGGCAATGCCGGGATATGACAGTGATGTGATTATGGCGGCAGGGGCATTTGTACAGGGATCGTCCATCGAACTGAGTGCAGATGGACCGATCAAAGAACCGTATGCAGTATATTTTCAGGGAGGTCTCACCTGGGCGCATGCAAAACTTGGTATTTTAATGTCTCTTCAGAAGTTATATGAAAAAGGAATTGTAAAGGAATTATAGAATGAAAAAAAGAGTCATCATCATCGGCGGCGGAGCAGCTGGCAGTATGGCTGCACTTACGGCGGCGCAGAACGGCGCAGATGTACTGCTTCTGGAACAGAATGAAATAATTGGCAGAAAAATACTGTCGACGGGTAATGGCAGATGTAACTTTACCAATCGTTTTCAGGATTCATCCTGCTATCGAAGTGACAATAGCGGATTTGCATGGAAATCAATCGGAAAATTTTCTGAGCCTGAGACAACGTCTTTTTTTAAAAATCTTGGAATTTATCCGAAGGATAAAAATGGCTATCTGTATCCCTGGTCCGAGCAAGCCTCGGCAGTGAGGGAAGCGCTGGAGTCTGCGCTGAAACTGGCAAAGATCCGGATTCATACCGGAGTTCGCGTATTTGGGATCATACCAAAGAAAAATGGTTTTCAGATCAGTTTTTCAAAAGATGGGAAAAAAGGAATGATTTCCGGTGAGGCTGTGATCCTTGCGGCCGGATCAAAGGCAGCTGCAAAGCTAGGGAGTGACGGAAGTGGATATGACCTGGCAAAAATGCTGGGACATAAGCTGGTTCCGGTTGTCCCGGCTCTGGTACAGCTCCGGTGCAGGGAAAAGCTGTACCGGCAAGTCGCAGGCGTTCGTACTCATGGAAAAGTAACGGTTTTTATCGATGGGACAGAAACGGCTTCTGATATCGGCGAGCTGCAGCTTACGGATTATGGTATTTCCGGGATTCCGGTCTTTCAGATCAGCCGTTATGCAGCGAGAGGTCTGTATGAAAAGAAAGAAGTTTTTGCAGAACTGGATTTTATGCCGGATTTTGGAGATGTAGAATTTTTGCAGATGTTAAAGGAACGGAAGATAAGGCTGGATGGTCTTGTGATGGAACAGTATTTTAATGGGTTATTCCACAAAAAGCTTGCCGGTGCGTTGCTTAAGAGAATTGGAATTTCAGGAACAATGCCGGTGCATGACCTTAGTGAAGAGAATCTGGAAAGACTTTGCCGGATCTGTAAGCATTTCCGTACTTATATTGATAAGACAAATCCGTTTGAACAGGCGCAGATCTGTGCGGGTGGTGTAGATACAAGCGAAATTGATCCGGACACGATGGAGTCGAAGCTTGTAAAAGGACTTTATTTTGCAGGAGAAATTCTGGATGTAGATGGAATCTGCGGAGGTTACAATCTGCAGTGGGCATGGACCAGTGGTTATCTGGCAGGGAAAGGAGCGGCAAATGCTTAGAATCAGTCAGCTGAAGCTTCCGGTTACGCATACGGAAGAGGATTTGAAGAAAAAGATTGTGCACACACTGATGTGCAGGACAGAAGCGGTACAGAGCTATGAGATTATCAAGCAGTCTCTGGATGCCAGAAAGAAGCCGGATCTGTTCTATGTCTATACTGTGGATGTAAAAGCGGACAATGAAAAACAGCTTTTGAAGATGCTTACCCGAAAAAAGCGTGCAGGCAATGTGCAATTCCATGAAGCAATGCCATATGTTTTTCCGGCAGGAGGCAACGAAAAATTGAAGTCACGTCCGGTAGTTGTCGGATGCGGCCCTGCCGGACTTTTCTGTGCGTATTTTCTTGCAGAATATGGGTATCAGCCGGTTCTTCTGGAACAGGGGGCACCGGTAGAAGAGCGACAGAAAGATGTTGAGGAGTTCTGGAAGACGGGGGTGCTGAAACCGGATTCCAATGTGCAGTTTGGAGAAGGCGGAGCAGGGACGTTTTCAGACGGAAAACTAAATACACTGATCAAGGATCCGGTGGGGCGCAATCGTAAGGTGCTGGAAATTTTCGTGGAAAACGGAGCACCAAAAGACATTCTTTATGTGAATAAACCACACATTGGAACGGATATTCTACGGACTGTGATCAGAAATATGCGTGAGAAAATCCTTGTGTGGGGTGGTGAAATCCATTTTCATACACAGATGACAGAGGTCCTTTTTACGGAAAATACAAGGCGGATCAGAGGAATCGTATATGAAGATCTTCTGAAAAAAGAAAAAGAAGAAATACAGACGGAGACGCTGGTTCTGGCACCGGGACACAGTGCGCGGGAGACCTTTGCGATGCTCTTCGAGAAAAAGGTTCCGATGGAGGCAAAATCCTTTGCGGTTGGTGTACGTGCAGAACACCCGCAGGAGCTGATCAATCATTCCCAGTATGGGGATGCAAAGGCATCTCTTCCGGCAGCAGCCTATAAGCTGACTGCAAAACTGCCGGATGGAAGAGGTGTATATTCGTTCTGTATGTGTCCGGGAGGCTATGTGGTTAATGCGTCTTCGGAGGAGGGATATCTTGCGGTCAACGGAATGAGCTATCATGCCCGCGACAGCCACAATGCCAACAGCGCAATCGTTGTGACGGTTACACCGGAAGATTTTGAAAGCGACCATCCGCTTGCCGGAATTGCATTCCAGAGAAAACTGGAAAAGGCAGCTTACAAAGCAGGAAAAGGGAAAATTCCGGTACAGAGATACGGGGATTTTTACCGGAGTGTGACCGGAAAAGAAAAGGAAAAGACCGAAGCAGAAGTCTGGTATCAGGGACATGAGCCATGTATGAAGGGTGCGTATGAAGAGACAGACCTGGCGGGGATTTTTCCGGCAAAGATCAGTAGCGCGCTGGTGGATGGGATGGAAGATTTTAACAAGAAAATTCGAGGTTTTTCGCATCCTCTTTCCATTCTTTCCGGAGTGGAGAGCAGAACCTCTTCGCCGGTACGGATCGTAAGAGATAATCATTCGCTGGAAAGCGTGATTGGAGGACTTTATCCTTGCGGAGAGGGCGCAGGATATGCCGGCGGGATTACGTCGGCGGCAGCAGACGGTATTAAAATCGCAGAGAAAATTCGACAAAAATATGCACCGTTTTTATAGAAAACAGCTGTGTTAAGAAAAAAATAATATTTAAAAAGTCTATACACGTTTTTTAAAATATGCTAAAATGATACCAGTTTGTGATTCAAAAGAGGAGGAGTACAGATGAGAGGAGCCGGAAGTAAGAATGTCTGGGCGTTATTTCTGCTGATTTTGGCAGGAATTGTTCTGGGTGGCTTTATCGGTGTGCTTGCAGAAGGGGTTCCAGCACTTAGCTGGCTTTCTTATGGACAGACTTTCGGGGTAGAGACACCGATTGTTTTGAACCTCGGACTTGTCGTTATTACGTTTGGTCTTACGATTAAGATCACGATCGCAAGCATTATTGGAGTGATTATCTCCATATTCATTTATCGTTTCTTATAGGATGTATAAAGCATCCCATATACAAGGGTGGAGAGTCTGGTGTGAATCAACAAATCCTGCAAAAGGATGAATCAAAAAAATACCATTCGAGAAATGTTATCAGAAGAGCGGCCATATGAAAAATGTGAACGCTTTGGGGCGGGCAGTTTAACAGATATTGAATTGCTCGCTGTTTTGTTAAGGACTGGAACAAAGGGAGAGAGTGCACTGGATCTTGCCAGGAAGCTTTTTTATCCCGGAGAAGGTACACAGCCACAAGCCAAAGCCCATCTTCAAAGCTGGACAAAAGAAGAACTGCTGAAAATCAGTGGAATCGGAAGAGTAAAGGCTATTCAGATCTTATGCCTTTGTGAACTTTCCAAGAGAATGTCCCAGCTTTCAGCCAGAGAAGATCTGGATTTTTCAAGACCGGATACAATTGCAGCATATTATATGGAAGATATGCGCTATTACAGGCAGGAGCATTTGAAATTGTTGATGCTGAATACGCGTTCCAGACTGATCGGAGAAAGCGAAATTTCGAGAGGGACAGTAAATATGTCCGTAATTTCCCCGAGAGAGCTTTTTATAGAGGCATTGCAAAAGAACGCAGTCTATATTATATTGTTGCACAATCATCCAAGTGGTGATCCGATGCCGAGCAGGGAAGATATTCTTGTGACACAGCGAATCCGAGAGGGCGGAAGCCTTCTTGGAATTGAACTTCTGGATCATATCATTATTGGTGATAACTGCTATGTATCACTCGCAGAGCAGAAGCTGCTTAAGGAAAAGTAGTATGGAAAGGAACTTTAGATTATGGCGCGAAATATTTACGGTCTTGATCTCGGGACTTATGAGATCAAGGTGTATGATAAAAAGCAGGACAATACGTGGAAAGAGAAGAATGTAATTGCTATTGTGGACGGAAAAGAGATCTTGGCTGTCGGCGATGAAGCATATGCGATGTTCGAGAGAACACCGGGAAATATTGAAGTGGTGTTTCCGATGAAAGAAGGTGTAATCAGCAGATTTACGGATATGCAGTATCTTCTTCAGAATCTGCTGAAGAAAGAGCGCCGTTTTACAAGAGGATCAGAATATCTGATCGCAGTACCTACGGATGTCACAGAAGTTGAAAAACGGGCGTTTTTTGATCTGGTTGTTCATTCAACGGCGAAGGCAAAAGAAGTGAGTATTGTAGAACGCGGTGTTGCGCAGTGTATCGGAATGGGAATTGATGTCCGGAAGACAAAAGGGATGCTGATCGTTGATTTTGGTGCGGCTACAACCGAATTATCTGTAGTAGGTTCAGGTGGCATGGTACTTAATAAAATGCTTAAGATTGGTGGTATGACATTTGATGTGGCAGTTCAGAATATGGTCCGCCGGAATTATGATTTTCTGATCGGAAGACAGACAGCCGAGGCTCTCAGAAAACGTTTTGGAGTGCTTGGCGGAAACGGAAAAGCTTCCATGGTGGTTGCCGGACGTAATCTGGTTGTTGGTGTACCAAGATACCAGGAAATCCCAAGCAGTGCGGTACGGGCTGCGATGAAAGAATCTCTGGAAACCTGTACTTCGCAGATTGGTCAGTTGATTGAACGGACCCCACCGGAGGTAGCCCGTTCAATCAGAAAGAATGGAATCTGTCTGACGGGTGGTGTTTCCAGGCTACCGGGGCTTGACCGGTACATAGAAGCTGTGACTGGATATCCGGTGCATGTGGCTGCTAAGCCAGATCTGTGTGCAGTAGAAGGGCTGCGACGGATGATCAATTCAAAAGAACTTAAAAAACTTTCGTACTCAATGTTGGATGAAAATTATAGGTGGATAAGATAGATGAAAAGAAAGAATCAATTTTCAACATCAAATAAATACTGGTTGCTGATCCTTGCTATCATATGTATTGTATTGATGGGACTTTCCGGATTTGCAGAGTCCGGGAAAGGACCGCTTTCCTGGGCAGCAGGTTACACGATCGTGCCGATGCAGAAAGGAATCAACCGTGTCGGGATGTGGATCGGCGATGTTTCAGAGAATTTTGCAACACTTCAGGAAATAAAAAAAGAAAACAAAGAACTGAAATCCCGCCTGGAAGAGATGACGACTGAGAATAACCGATTGCAGCAGAATTCAGCAACGCTGGAAAGATATAAAGAACTATATAAGATGGATCAGAATACAGCGGATTATCCGAAAGTTGCTGCGAATGTAATCGCCAGCGAGAATAGCAACTGGTTTTCGAAATTTACGATTGATAAGGGAAGCAATGATGGGATCAGGGAAGATATGAATGTCCTATCTGGAACCGGACTGGTTGGGATCGTCACAGAAGTCGGACCGAACTGGGCAACAGTAAGTTCGATTATCGATGATAAAAATGTAAGTGCCATGATCCTGACAACCTTTGACAAATGTATTGTAAGCGGAGATCTGCAGACGGTGCAGGACGGACTTTTAAAATTTGAACAGCTTGCCAATAATGAAAATGAAGTGGCGGTCGGAGAACAGGTTGTAACATCGAATATCAGCAGCAAATATCTGCAGGGACTTCTGGTTGGATATATTTCAGAGGTAAATGTAGATTCCAATAACCTGACAAGATCCGGATATATCATTCCTGCTACGGATTTTAAGGAATTACAGGAAGTTCTTGTTATTACAACAACAAAGCAGGATCTGATCGATGGAAAAGGTGAAAGTGGAAGCGATAATGGAGGCGAATAGACATGAAAAAGATTAAAAGGATCCTGATCTGTGCTGTGTTGATCACTGTCTGTTTCCTTCTGGAGACAACGGTGTTTCAAAAGCTGGCGTTTGCCTCGATTATTCCGAATCTCCTGATTATCGTGACGTCCTCATTTGGATTTATGAGGGGACAAAAAGAAGGGATGATCATCGGCTTTTTCTGTGGACTTTTAAAAGATATACTAGGTGGAAATCTGCTTGGATTTTATGCGCTGATCTATATGCTGATCGGATATGGCAACGGATTTTTCCAGAGAGTATTTTATGACGAAGACATCAAACTCCCGTTGGCACTTATTGCCGGCAGCGAGTTTCTATATGGTATGGTGATTTATGTCCTTTTATTCATGTTAAAAAGTGATTTCCATTTTTTGCATTATCTGAGACATGTGATCATGCCGGAACTGGTTTACACGATTCTGGTTACACTTGTTCTGTATCAGATCATTCTGCATATTAACCGAAGACTTGAAGAAGAAGAAAAAAGGAGTGCTAGCAGATTTGTTTGATTTATTGGATCGTCTGAAAAGATGGTTTATCGACTTGGTAAAATCTAGAGTGTTTGTGCTGATGCTTGTGTTTATTGTGCTTTCTACAATTTTGATACAGCGTGTGTTTGTTTTACAGATCGTAAACGGACAGGCATATCTGGATGACTATAAGCTTCAGATCCAGAAAACAAAAGAGGTACAGGGAACCAGAGGTCGTATCCTGGACCGGAACGGAGTGGTTCTGGCAGATAACAAGCTCGCATATTCCGTCACGATTGAAGACAACGGTGACTATGATACGGTTAAAGAGAAAAATAAAATCATCAATGCAACAATTGAGAAAGTGATCAGTATTGTTGAATCGAATGGAGATTCTATTGTCAATGATTTCAAAATTATTCTCAATGATAATGGAGAATATGCTTATTCCATGACAAGCGAGGTGCAGCGTCTGCGGTTCCTTGCGGATGTGTTTGGAAAAGCAACCATTGATAAGCTCAGTAACAAGCAGAAGGCATACAGTGCGGCAGATCTGATGCATTATCTCTGTACAGATGAGACCTATGGTTATGGACTGGACGAACAGAAGCTGTCCAAAGAAGAAATCCTGAAGCTGGTAACAATCCGGTATTCTATGGGACTGAATCGCTATCAGAAGTATGTGGCTACAACGATTGCAAGTGATGTCAGTGAAAGTACAACAGCTGCTATTATGGAAAACCTGGATACTCTTCAGGGAGTTAATATTGAAGAGGATTCAATCCGTTATTACCCAGACAGCAAATATTTTGCGTCTATTCTTGGTTATACGGGTGTGATTTCACAAGATGAATATGATGCGTTGGATGAAAAGGAGCAGGACTCGTATTCTCTTACGGATGTGGTTGGAAAAGCAGGGCTGGAGCAGACACTGGATAAAACACTTCAGGGTGAAAAAGGTGAAATCAAACTTTATGTTAACAGTGTGGGAAAGGTCATTGAGTCCAAGCAGGGGAAAAAGGCAAAGGCAGGAAATGATGTCTATCTTTCTATTGATGCCAATCTGCAAAAGGCAGCTTATGATCTCCTGGAAGAAAAGCTTGCCGGAATCATCCTTTCCAATCTGACTACGTCTCTGACCTATGACCGTACACAGGCAGAAGAGGGAAGTGATGTGAAGATACCGATTGGTGATGTTTACAATGCATTTATTTCCAATGAGATTCTGAATGTGGGACATTTTGAAGCTGCGGATGCCGGGGAGACTGAGAAAAGTGTGTATGCGTCATTTTCCTCCAAAAAGGAGGCAGTGCTTGCAGATGTGATGGCACAGCTGAGTGATTCAGGTGCGCCGGCATATAAAGACTGTGATGAGGATATGCAGGCATATCTCAGTTATATTATCAGTACTGTACTTACCCAGAATGCAGCAATCATTCAGAAAGATTCGATTGATACCAATGATTCTACCTATATTGCGTGGGAAAATGATGAGAGCATCAGTCTCTATACTTATCTGAATTATGCGATCTCCAAGAACTGGATCGATACATCAAAACTGACTGATTATATGAACAGTGACAGTGAGTATTCGGATCAGAATGAAGTATATCAGGGGATTCTGGCGTATATCAGTGCAAATCTTCCTAAGGATTCCGGATTTGACAAACTGATCTACAAGTATATGATACGCAATGAAGAAATCACAGGAAGCCAGATTGGTATGATGCTTTATGAGCAGGGAATTCTGAATTATGATGCAGATGTTTATAATAAGCTTGCGGATGGTACAATGACCGCCTATGATTTCATGTATTCCAAGATTGAAGATCTGGAAATCACACCGGGACAGCTTGGACTGGAACCATCTACCGGATCGGTCGTAGTAACTGACACGAAGACCGGACAGCTTCTTGCCTGTGTATCCTACCCGGGATATGATAATAACCGGCTTGCAAATACCATGGATTCAGGCTATTATACAAAGCTTTTAAATGATCAGTCAGCACCGTTATATAATAATGCGACGCAGGAGAAGACGGCACCGGGATCTACTTACAAACCACTGGTTGCTGTTGCCGGACTGACAGAAGATGTCATTGATACCAGTACGTATATCAGTTGCGGCGGACTCTATGAAAAAATTTCACCGAGTCCACGATGCTGGATTTATCCGGGGTCGCATGGAAGTCTGAATGTGACGAGTGCGATCCAGCATTCCTGTAATATGTTCTTCTATGAAGTTGGATACCGTCTGGGACTTACAAACCAGATGCTCAGTAATGCAAAGAGCAGCGAGTCGGGATATTCTTCTGACCAGGGATGTGAGACGCTTCTGAAATATGCGACTATGTTTGGACTGAACCAGACAACAGGAATCGAAATTCCGGAATCGTCACCTCAGGTATCTGATCAGGACTCTGTACGTTCTGCAATCGGTCAGGGTACTAATAACTATACGACAACTCAGCTTGCAAGATATGTTACAGCAATTGCAAACAGAGGAACTGTTTATAATCTTTCCCTTCTGGATCATGTGGAAAATAAGGATGGTAAGGTAACAAAAACTTACGAACCGGATGTGCTGAACCAGATAGAGGGTGTTTCCGGAAATACATGGGATGCTGTTCAGTCGGGAATGCGGGCAGTTGTTACCAGCAACAGTACATATTCTTCGCTGGGAAATATTACAATGTCAGGTAAAACCGGTACGGCACAGCAGAGTACTACACATCCGGATCACGGTCTGTTTGTTGGCTATGCGCCAAGTGACGATCCGGAAGTCGCATTTGCGATCCGTATCAAAAATGGTTATGAATCTTTATATCCGTCAGAGATTGGAAGAGACCTGATGCGCTATTATTATGGAGAGACAAGCCGTGATGAGCTGATCACAGGGCATGCATCAGCAGCAGGTTCATCATCGACACATGGAGACTAGATTGAGGGGGATCACAGGTATGAAACAGAAAGTCATCATTAAAAGTAATAAATACGGTCTGATTGTTCATATGGATCCTGATGCAGAGTATACAGAGATTCTGAAGGAATTGAGAGAAAAATTTACCGAATCTGCCCGCTTTTTCAAAGATGCGACCATGGCGGTTACGTTTGAAGGGCGGATTCTTACAAAACCACAGGAAGAAGAGGTCATTGGTCTGATCACTGATGTCGCTCATATCCATATTGTCTGTATTTTTGATGCTAATGAAAATACAGAAAGATTATACAAAAAAGTAGTAGAAGACTCTCTTAACAGTTTAACCAGAAAAGAAGGTCAGTTCTACAAAGGTACGCTCAGACAAAGGCAGGTACTGGAGACAGAACAGAGTATTATTATACTTGGCGATGTAGAGTTTGGTGCAACCGTAGTATCCAAGGGCAATATTGTTGTGTTGGGTGCGGTAAGGGGAACGGTACATGCCGGGGCAACAGGAGATCGGAATGCGTTTATTACGGCGTTGTCGATGAGACCGCATGTAATGAAGATTGCAGATATTGTATCAACACATACATATCTTCAGGACGAAACCGTAAGACCAAGTATCGCCCGTCTTGACGGCAAGCGCATTTATATCGATCCACTGGAGAATTTAGAGTGGTAGGAGGATCTGAAAAATGGGTGAAATTATTGTAGTGACATCGGGAAAAGGCGGTGTCGGAAAAACAACAACGACAGCAAATATAGGTGCCGGACTTTCAAGGCTCGGGAAAAAGGTACTGGTGATCGATACGGATCTGGGTCTTCGGAATCTGGATGTTGTCATGGGACTTGAAAACCGGATCGTATATAATCTGGTCGACGTGATCGAAGGTGGCTGCCGTTTGAAGCAGGCGATGATCAGTGATAAGCGTCATGAAAATCTGTATCTGCTGCCATCGGCACAGACAAAGGATAAGTCAGCGATCACACCGGAGCAGATGATCAAGCTTACAAATGAGCTTCGAGATGAATTTGATTACGTTTTACTGGATTGTCCGGCAGGGATTGAGCAGGGATTCCAGAATGCGATTGCCGGAGCTGACAGAGCATTTGTTGTGACAACGCCAGAAGTATCCTCCATTCGTGATGCTGACCGCATCATTGGGCTGCTGGAGCAGAATCACATGAAAAAACTGAATCTTATTATTAACCGTATCAGGATGGATATGGTGAAAAGAGGAGAGATGATGTCAGTAGAAGATGTGACAGAGATTCTTCCTATCGATCTGATCGGAGCAATTCCGGATGATGAACAGGTCGTGATCGGAACGAACCAGGGAGAGGCGGTTGTAGATATGGATTCGCTGGCAGGAAAAGCATATACCAATATCTGCCGGCGTATAACCGGTGAAGAAGTGCCATTTCTCGATCTGGATAAACAGGAAAGTTTGTTTTACAAACTTTCCCATATGTTTAAAAGAAATTAGGAGGATGTATCATGCATGTATTTGAAAGAGGTATGCACCATTCATCTGTCCGCATTGCAAAAGAACGTTTGAAAAGCCTTCTTGTTTCGGACCGGGTGCAGTGTCAGCCAGATACTTATGAACTTTTGTGCGGAGAATTATACCACACAATCGGAAAATACATGAAGATAACCGAAGATAATTTTAAAGTGGAAATAACACGTTCACAGATTAGAATCAACTTGACAGGAGAAAAATCGTGAGATTACCAAAAAAGACAAAACCTTATCATTTAAAAGATGTGAAATTCGGTCTGGTCATTTCTGTTATTGCTATATCGATTATTGGAGTTATGGTAATCGGAAGTGCAAAGCAGGCAGTACAGGGAAGACAGATCATAGGACTTGTCGCCGGAGTGATCCTGATGATCATTCTTTCGATGATAGACTATGTATGGCTTCTGAACTTTTACTGGATTTTATACGGGATCAATATCATTGCACTGGTATGTGTAAAGCTGTTTGGAACCAATGTAAATGGTGCACAGCGGTGGATCGATATCGGAGTGACGAATTTTCAGCCATCAGAGCTCAGCAAAATACTGGTTGTCGTATTCTTTGCAAAATTTCTGATGAATCATGAGGATGATCTGAACAGTGCTGCAACCATCCTGAAAGCAGTAGGACTGATTGCACCAACACTGATCCTGATCGTTCTTCAGCCAGACCTTTCAACAACCTTATCCATAGCGCTTGTTTTTTGTGCTATGATGTATCTGGCGGGACTGAGTTATCGATTTATCGGAACCCTGATTGCGATTCTGGTTCCGGTTACGATTATTTTTATCAGTATTGTTGTACAGCCAAATCAGCCATTTCTGCACGATTATCAGCAAAAGCGTATTCTGGCATGGCTGGAACCGCAGAAATATGCAAGTGATGAAGCTTACCAGCAGAATAATGCAATTATGGCGATTGGTTCCGGACAGCTTACCGGTAAAGGACTGAATAATAATACAACCACATCCGTGAAGAACGGAAATTTTATTTCTGAGCCACAGACAGACTTTATTTTTGCAATTGTAGGTGAAGAATTAGGTTTTGTGGGTTGCTGTATCGTGATTGGTCTGTTATTATTGATTGTAGTACAATGCATATTGATAGGACTCAGGGCACAAGATCTGGCGGGGCGGATTATTTGCTGCGGTGTAGCCGCGCAGATAGGATTTCAGTCGTTTATCAATATCGGCGTGGCAACAGGGATCTTACCAAATACAGGAATTCCCCTTCCGTTTGTTAGTTACGGACTGACTTCGCTTATCAGCTTATATATGGGAATTGGCATTGTATTAAATATAGGGCTTCAGCCTAAAAAATATCAGTAAAAGGAGCTGAGAAAATGAATATCGGACTTATTGCGCATGACTCTAAGAAAACACTGATGCAGAATTTCTGTATTGCATATCGTGGGATTTTGAGCAAGCATGAGTTGTATGCGACCGGTACAACCGGCCGGCTGATCGAAGAAGTTACTAATCTTTCTATTCACAAATATCTTGCGGGACCGCTGGGCGGCAAACAACAGCTCGGTGCGCAGATTGCACAGAATGGAATTGATGCTCTGATCTTTCTTCGGGATCCACAGAATCCAAAGCCACATGAACCGGATGTAAATGATGTCATTCGTCTTTGTGACATGCACAACATCCCGATGGCTACCAATCTTGCAACGGCAGAAATCATTATACTCGCATTAGACAGAGGAGACTTGGATTGGCGTGAGATGTATAAGTAGAGCAAAAAGTGCCGCACTGGTATGTGTGGCATCGATAAGTCTGTTTACAGGTGGTTGCATCGGAGGAAAAGGAGCAACACCTGTGACAGCATATGAACTTAAAAATTATAATCAGGATTTATACCAGGGAAAGCTTTATGCAGAGGAGCTGTGTGTAGCACAAAATGATGTGGCGTTAGAAGGCTATACAGAAGATACTGAATTGCACAGTGCTGCATTATTTGATCTTACAGGAGAACGTGTATTATATTCTTACAAAGCGCATGAACGACTGTATCCTGCCAGTACAACCAAGATCATGACGGCACTTCTCGCTATTGAGAATGCAAATTTGGATGACCAGGTGACGATCAGTGGAAACGCAGATGCATCCAGTTTTCCGGCAGATGCACAGGTGTGCGGCCTTGCGAAAGGAGAAGTCTGGACACTCAGGGATCTTTTGGGAGCTCTTCTTTTGTATTCTGGAAATGATGCAGCAACTGCAATCGCGGAATATGTAGGTGGATCAGAAGAAGCGTTTGTTAATATGATGAACCGCAGAGCCCAGGAATTGATGGCGAACGGGACTCATTTTATGAATCCGCACGGACTGCATGATGACAATCATTATACAACAGCGTATGACCTTTATCTGATATTTAATGAGTGCATAAAGCATGAAGATTTTGTAAATATCATACAGAGTGAAGCATATACCGCATATTATACAGATGTGGACGGTAACAGTCAGGAGGCGTTGTTTACACCGACCAATCTCTATGCGCAGGGAGAGGTGGATGTGCCGGAGAATGTTACGATCGTAGGTGGGAAGACCGGGACAACGGATGAAGCAGGATATTGTCTGATTCTGATGGAAAAAGATTCCAGTGACAATCCATACATATCGATTGTTATGGGAGCCTCAGAAAAACCGGTTCTGTATGAGGATATGACATCATTGATCGAGGCAATCCCGTCTGGTCAGCAGTAAATGTGGTGTGTGAATCTTATCGTATACACAAAAAGGGGCATCTCTTGTCTGGGAGCCCCTTTCTTTTTTTCAAGCATGTAGAAAATACACCGAGATGGTATCAGGTACATTACCTGGGCGTATTAAGATTCGGACATGGATCCGATTCTACCAAAAAGACTGATCAGGTAGAGTCCACACAGTCCGACGATCGTGTAGACGATACGTGAGAGCCATGACATGTTTCCAAAAAGCCAGGCAATAAGATCCAGACGGAATATACCGATCAGAAGCCAGTTCACAGCACCGATGATCACGACGGTGAGTGCTGTATTATCAAACCATTTCATGTAAATATCCTCCTTATACGATTCTATACGGTTAGTATGTGTTAAAACTTTGTGATTATTCATAAATGAGAGGAAAAATATGTTATATTATAAATATTCGGATTACCTGAAAAACAAATATGGTGAAAAAGTATACAAGCTTCCGGTGAACCTTCCGGTCACATGTCCGAACCGTCTTGACGGAGATGGATGTGCATTCTGTGCCGGTGCAGGAACCGGATTTGAGGCAATGGCGACTACAGTTTCTGTCACAGAACAGTTGACACGGACCAGACAGATGATTACAAGAAAATACCATGCCAACAAATATATTGCATATTTTCAGAATTATACCAATACCTTTCTTCCTCCGGACAGATTTCGCAGTTATCTGATGGAGGCTACCAGGATTCCGGGTGTCGTGGAGATATCTGTTTCCACAAGACCGGATTGTGTTTCGGCTGAGTATCTTGATATTATGAGAGATATCCGCGCGATGACCGGAATTCAGATGAATGTAGAACTTGGATTACAGACAGCAAATTATCATACACTGCAGATGATCGACAGGGGACATGGTCTTGCAGAATTTATCGATGCAGTACTGCGGATTAAAAGATATACTGGTATTTCAATCTGTACCCATGTGATTCTTAATCTTCCGGGAGATACGGCAGCGGATGCAAAAGAGACTGCAAGAATCCTTACTGCGCTTGGTGTGGATATTGTGAAACTGCATTCGCTTTATATTGCCAGAAATACACGGTTGTGCGATTGGTATGAAAATGGTAAAATAACGGTATGTTCAAAGGAAGAATATTTTGAAAGAGTGATTACGTTTCTTGAACAGATTCCGGAAACCGTGGCAGTAGAACGAATGTTTTCAAGAATTCCTGAGAAAGATGCGGTGTTCTGTAACTGGGGATGCAGCTGGTGGAGGCTGAGGGACGAACTGCTGCAGAAGATGGAAGAGGAAGGCAGGTATCAGGGCAGGTGCTGTGATTATCTGAATGGTGCGGCACTGTGCCTGTTAAAATCCGAATAGATTTGGAGGCTTGATTTTTGGCTGGGAAAAAGAAGAATACGGAGGTCGTCAGCCTCCAGAAATATAAACGAAAAGGACATTTAAATATTGGTACGATTCTGTTTGGAATTATTTTTGTGTATCTTGTTTTTACCGTTCTGATCTATTTTACAAAAGATAGAGTGAGTGTATATGAGGTACGGGAAGGAAGCATTTTAAAAGACAGGAATCTTACCGGAATGGTTCTCAGAAAAGAAACGGTGGTAAATGCTGAAAAAAGCGGATATGTCAATTATTTTGTAGACGATGCACAGAAGGTTGCACTTGGAACCAATATTTACACCATTACGTCTTCCAAGCTCGAGACACAGACGGATCAGGACAGCAATGAAGAAGTTTCCCTGAATGCAGATGAATGGAACAGTATTCTGCTGAAGGCACAGGGATTTAATGAATCCTATTCACCGGAGGAGTTTAAGACGGCATCAAATCTGAAAAATGAAGTAACAGCGATCTTACAGAACAATACGACACAGAGCAGGGTTGCACAGCTGAATTCTATTCTGCAGTCCGGAAATGTAGATGCATTTCAAAGCCCGGATGACGGAATCGTGGAGCTTTCGGTAGATGGCTATGAAAATCTGACGACAGATAATATCACGGATGAGATGTTTGATAAGGCAAATTACAGTGTCACAGAGCTTTCAGGCAACCAGAAGATTGATGCAGGGCAGCCGGTATATCGCCTGGTCACAGATGAAGAGTGGACGGTAACTGTACGCCTGACCTCTGATCTGGCACAAACCTTCCAGAAAAAAATGAACGGGGAAGATTCCCTTTCTGTTGAGGTCAGATTCCTGAAGGATAATAAGGACCTGTGGGGAACTATGCGACTTACGGAAAAGAAAAATGATATTTATGCCAATATTACTTTTAAGGATTCCATGATCCGGTATGCAGATGAACGGTTCGTGAATATTGAACTGATCCTAGAAGACGAGTCCGGGCTTAAGATTCCGAAAACCTCGGTAACGGAGAAAGACTGTTATGCTGTTCCGATAGATTATATCACGAGCGGCGGGGCTTCTCAGAACGAAGGTGTCTACAGGCAGACGACCAAAAAAGGAAAGACGACAACGGAATTTATTCCGGTGACGATCATTAACGAGGATACGGAATCGGGTATTGCATATCTGGATACAGAGAATCTGAAAAAAGGAGATACTCTTTTGTTGCCGGAATCTTCCGATACGATGGATCTTTTGAAAACCGAAAGCATCAAAGGAGTTTATAATGTCAATAAAGGCTATGCTGTATTCAAGCAGGTTCAGATCCTGAGTGAGAGTGATGAATACTATATTATTGCAGAAGGAAACAGCTACAGTCTATCCAATTATGATCATATTGCCCTGAACGGAGATTCTGTTCGGGATAATCAGATAGTAAGTCAATAAGAAATGGAGTGAAAGAAATGATCACAGAAAACTTAAAAGATGTGGAAGCACGTGTATGTGCTGCATGCGAACGCTCCGGCAGAAAACGGGAGGATGTAACACTGATTGCTGTCAGCAAGACCAAACCGGTAGAAATGCTGGAAGAAGCGTATGCTTACGGTTGCCGTTATTTTGGTGAAAATAAAGTGCAGGAACTGGATGAAAAATATGACATAATGCCAAAGGATATTCACTGGCAGATGATTGGTCATCTGCAGCGCAACAAAGTAAAATATATCATCGATAAGGCAGAGCTGATCCATTCTGTTGATTCTATTCGTCTTGCGGAAACAATTGATAAAGAAGCAGCGAAAAAAGGTATTGTTGTAAATGTGCTTCTCGAAGTAAACATGGCAAAAGAAGATACAAAATTCGGTCTGATGCCAGAGGAAGTTATGGATTTTATTCATGAAATTGTCAGATTTCAACACATAAAAGTACAAGGATTGATGACAATTGCTCCGTTTGTAGAAAACCCGGAAGAAAATCGTATACATTTTGCAAACTTACGAAAATTATCTGTTGACATTGCAAAGGAAAAAGTTGATAATGTTAACATGAGTATTCTTTCAATGGGGATGACCAATGATTTTGAAGTTGCTATAGAAGAGGGAGCCACCATGGTTCGGATAGGGACAGCAATTTTTGGCGAGCGAAATTATGCTCATCAGATTTAGATACCACAGATAGGAGTGTATAAGAAAAATGGGAGTATTAGATAAGTTTTTAGACGTTATGAAATTAAACGGCGACGATGATGAGTATGATGATGATTTCTACGATGAAGATGACGATTTTGAAGATGAGTCATATGAAGAAGAGAAGCCAAAAAAGAATATTTTTGGAAAGAAAGATAAACCGGCTGCTTACGAAGAAGAAGAGGAAGATTATCAGCTTAAAAAATCAGGTCGTTCAAATAAAGTCACCCCGATGCGCCAGCCTTCTACACGCAGAAATGCTCCTGCAATGGAAGTTTGTGTAATCAAACCAAACGCAATGGATGATACACGCGAGATTACAGAGACTCTTCTCGCGGGAAGAACTGTTATTTTGAATCTGGAAGGTATGGATCTTGAGATCGCGCAGAGAATTATTGATTTCACATCAGGATCTGCTTTTGCAATTGATGGTAATCTTCAGAAGATTTCAAGTTATATTTTTCTGGTAACACCGGCAAATGTTGATATTTCCGGCGATATGCAGGATCTTCTGAATACTTCGTTCGATGTGCCGATCCAGAACCGTTACTAGAAGAAAGAAGACAGGGTATGGAAAAAGAAGAGACTTTACTTCGTAAACGTCTGATTGAGCTGTCTAACAATGCTTATCAGAGAGGAATCATTATGTATTCCGATTTCCTGAACCTGAATGAACTGAATATATTACATACTACGCCGAAGGATTCTTTCCCTGTTCCATACAGGACCTTTGGCGGGTATGATCCGTCAGAGCGTCAGATGGCAGCATTTCTACCTGATGCTTTTTATATGTATATGGATGAGGAAAGTATCCGCAGTACATATCCGATCCGCATTCTGAAGATCAGTCCGCTGCAGCCGAAATTTGCTGAGGAATTATCACACAGAGATTATCTGGGTGCACTTCTGAACCTTGGGATCACACGGGCAAAGACGGGAGATATTCTGATTCACGATAAGGAAGCTTATGTGTTTGTACATCAGGAACTGACGGAGTTTCTTGTAAAAGAACTGACCAGGGTACGTCATACAACCGTTCGTGCCGTAGAAGTAGAAAATGCAGATTTTAAATGGGAGCCAAAGTACGAAGAGATTAAGGGGACTGTTGCATCAGTACGCCTGGATTCCCTTCTTTCACTGGCTTTTTCTTCGTCCAGAAGTAAACTTACTGCATTGATTGAGGCTGGGCGTGTATACGTAAACGGAAAGCTGATTACCAGTAATGGATATCATGTAAAGGACAACGATATCATTTCCGTAAGACAGATGGGACGTTTTCAGTACGAAGGAGTTCTTTCCGAGACAAAAAAAGGACGTTATTATGTTACAATCCGAAAGTATATCTAATGGCATTAGCAGTAAAGGAGAGCATATGAAGAACAGACCAGGGTTAAAACAATATATTTTTGCAGCACTTGGAGTCGTAATCCTGGTGCTTCTGGATCAGTATACAAAGCTTCTGGCAATTGCACATTTGAAGGATCAGTCTGCATTTGTGTTGTGGAATAATGTTTTTGAATTGCATTATCTTGAAAACAGAGGAGCTGCATTTGGGATTTTTCAGAACCAGCGATGGTTCTTTGTCATCATGACCGTTGTGATCCTTGTTATTGTGAGCTGGTTTTATGGCAGAACTCCGGTAGAAAAAAGATATCTGCCACTCAGAATCTGTATGATCATTCTGACAGCCGGAGCAATCGGGAATTTTATTGACCGTCTGACCAGAGGATATGTGGTTGACTTTTTTTATTTTTCACTGATTGATTTTCCGATTTTCAATGTGGCGGATATTTATGTGACTATGACGTTTATCGTTCTGGTTCTGCTGATCTTTTTTTATTATAAGGACGAAGATTTTTCTATTTATTCGCGCAGACAGGAGCAGAAACATGCAGATTAAAGAATTTCAGAGTGAAGAAAATGCAGGGGAGAGAATCGACAAATTTCTCACAGAGAAAGTGCCGGAGCTTTCCCGTTCTTATATTCAAAAACTGATAAAAGAAAAAAATGTAAAGGTAAATTCCACAGTAATCAAATCTAACTATAAGGTTGCAAAAGGAGATCAAATTCAGATTACGATACCGGATTTGACGGAACCGGATATCCTGCCGGAAAATATACCATTGGATATTCTCTATGAGGATGATGATATCCTGGTGGTTAATAAGCCGAAAGGTATGGTAGTGCACCCGGCAGCAGGTCATTATACCGGAACCCTGGTCAATGCGATCATGTATCATTGCAAAGACCGGCTTTCAGGAATCAACGGTGTAATGCGTCCGGGAATCGTACACCGGATCGATATGGATACTACCGGTTCTCTTCTGGTATGTAAAAATGATACCGCACACCAGATCCTTGCAGAACAGTTAAAAGAGCACAGCATTAAGCGGATTTATCATGCGATTGTACACGGTAATATCAAAGAGGATTCCGGTATTGTGAATGCGCCGATCGGACGCCATCCGATTGACCGGAAGAAAATGAGTATCAATGAGAAAAATGGCAGAAATGCAGTGACACACTACCGGGTCCTGGAGCGTTTTGGCGAATATACTTATATTGCCTGTGAGCTTGAAACCGGTCGCACACATCAGATCCGTGTGCATATGGCAAGTATCCATCATCCGTTGCTTGGAGACTGTGTATATGGTCCGGCAAAATGTCCGTGGACACTACAGGGGCAGACACTTCATGCGAAAATTCTTGGAATTATCCATCCGAGAACCGGAAAATATATGGAATTTGATGCCCCACTTCCGGAATATTTTGAAAATTTATTGAAAAAACTACGCAAAATGTCATGAAAATCTATACATTTATTATGAATTGTTATATAATATGTATAGGATAATCATGGAATAATGACCTGCAAAGGAGCGTGACGTTTATGAGTAAAACACATACAATTATAACAATAGGTCGTCAGTTTGGAAGCGGAGGACGCGAGATTGGAAAACGTCTGGCAGATGAACTGGGAATTGAGTTTTATGATAAAGAATTGTTGTCACGGGCAGCAAAGGACAGTAAGATATGCAAAGAGCTTTTTGAGACACATGATGAAAAACCGACGAACAGTTTTCTCTATTCATTGGTAATGGATACATATTCTATGGGATTTGCATCCGGTTCTGTCAATGAAATGCCACTAAATCACAAGATTTTCCTTGCGCAGTTTGATGCGATCAAAAAGATTGCGGAGGAAGGGCCGTGTGTACTGGTAGGAAGATGTGCGGATTATGCACTGGAAGAGCGGGATGATGTACTAAGTGTATTCATTCATGCAGATCTGGAAGACAGGATTAAAAATGTAGCAAAGCTGAATGAACTGACAGATAACAAAGCAAAAGATCTGATACATAAGACAGATAAACGCAGGGCAAGCTATTACAATTATTATACCAACAAAAAATGGGGCGATGCCGAAAGTTATGATATTTGTATAAACAGTTCCAAGTTTGGTGTTGACGGATGTGTGAAAGCTATCAAAGATTTTCTTGAATTAGAGGCAAGCTTGGAAGAGTAAGAACAGCGATTATAATGTTATAAGACGGGGGAAATAAAAATCCCCCGTTTTTTAGACCTGTAGCAAAATACTTATGTTCTGATAATTTCGGAACACAGGCATTATAGTGTCAAATAAAGAGAAGAAAGAGGAGACAAGAAAACATGAAATTTGTAATTCAGAGAGTAACACATGCCGAGGTTGCGGTAGAAGGAGAAGTGATCGGAAAGATTGGGAAAGGATTTATGGTGCTGATCGGAGTGGCACAGGATGATACCAGGGTGATTGCAGACAAAATGGTAAAGAAGTTGACAGGACTTCGCATTTTTGAAGATGAGAACGGAAAGACCAATCTTGCCCTGAAGGATGTGGATGGAGAACTTCTTCTGATTTCCCAGTTTACCTTATATGCAAACTGTAAAAAAGGATTCCGCCCAAGTTTTATTGAGGCAGGTGCACCGGATATGGCAAATGAACTGTATGAATATATTATTGAAGAATGTAAGAAAGTGATCCCGGTTGTGGAAAGAGGAAGCTTTGGCGCGGATATGAAGGTATCTCTTTTAAATGACGGTCCATTTACGATCGTGCTGGATTCGGAGCAGATTTGTTAAATTATTATTTGGTTTCTAAAGATGTATCGTGTATAATAGAATACAGATGGAATACACAAGAAAGTGGGGAATGTAATAATGAGTTATGAAGCATTAAACAGCAGGATTATGGAGATGAAGGATGAAATTCTTGCTGGAATCCAACAGAACATGAGAATTGAAAGCGTGCGTGGTGAGGCACAGCCAGACGCGCCATATGGTCCGGGACCGAAGGCTGCTCTGGAAGATGCCCTTGAACTTGGCCGCAAGCTTGGCTTCAAGGTTGGGCAGGCAGACAATCGTATAGGCTGGGTAGAATATGGAGAAGGAAAAGAGATGGTAGGCGTTCTTGGTCATGTAGACGTTGTACCGGCTGGCGATACCGGTTGGACTTATCCTGCCTATGGTGCCGAGATCCACGATGGAATTCTTTGGGGAAGAGGATGTCTGGATGATAAGGGACCGATCATTGGATCAATTTACGCATTGAAGGCGATCCGTGACCTGAATCTTCCAATTGACCGTAGAATCCGTGTTATTTTTGGATCTGATGAGGAATGTGGCTCTTCATGCGCGGCGTATTACGTAGAGAACGGATATGAGATGCCGACGATCGGATTTACTCCGGATGCAGATTTTCCTGTTATTTTCTGTGAAAAAGGAACGACCGGAATCAAAGGCGGTTCTAAGGTTTATGACAAAGGTCATATCGAAGTGGAATATTTTGGTGGTGGAATTGCTGACAATGTCGTGATTCCAACTTGTAAACTGATCGTAAAAGGAGACATTAAGGTAGCAGAGACAGAAGGAATCACTGTGACGCATGAAAACGGAAAAACAATCGTTGAAGCGGTGGGAAGAAGTGCACATGGAAGTACCCCGCATCTTGGTGTAAATGCAGCAATTCTTCTTTTGAATGCAGTGAAAGAGAATGAATTTGGTGGAGAATTCCAGCAACTGATGGAATTTCTTCTGAAAGAGATCGGAACGGAGACAAATGGAGAATCACTGGGAGTACATTATGTGGATGAAGAAACTGGTGAGACAACCGTAAACCTTGGTATTGTTTATTATGATGGAGAAGAGACCTATTTTACATTAGATGTCCGTTATCCAAAAAATGCAGATCCGAAAGTTGTTGATGATACACTGATCAATCATATCAACAGTTACACATTCGATGTGCTCCGGAAAAATAACCACAAAATTCTCTATGTACCAAAAGACTCTGAACTGGTGACAAAGCTCGTTCATGTATATGAAGAAGAGACTGGCGAGCACTTGGAACCACTTGCAATCGGTGGTGGAACTTACGCAAAGAAATTCCAGAACATGGTTGCATTCGGACCGGTATTTCCAGGTGAAGCAGACGTGATCCATCAGCCAGATGAACATGTGGAAGTAGAAAAGCTTCTCCGTGCACTGCAGATTACGGCAGCAGCAATGTACGAACTTGCAAAAAAATAGTATAAAACAGTACTGACTGAATCATCTGAATATGTCATATATAGATACGAGCATCGAAGGGTGAGTTGTTCAATGGAAACAATAGCCGGATAAGATGACAGGTTGAGAATACCTGTACATCTTATCCGGCTTTTTTGATGCATTTGAAAAAATATTTATGATAGTAAGAAAAAAAGGGATATGGAGAAGAACATATATAAAAAACAGGTGATTACTTGCAAAAAGCACTTCTATCTGAGATGCTTCTGCAAGTAATCACCTGTTTTTTTTAAAATTAACGGAAGAAGCGCATAACAGCAGCAACTTTCCCTAAAATCGTAACATCTTCAAGGATAAATGGTTCCATTGCATCATTCTCCGGCTGAAGACGGATCACACCTTCTTCTCGGTAAAACGTCTTTACCGTTGCACCGTCATCAATCAGAGCAACAACCATGTCACCGTTCTCTGCAGTTGCCTGCTTTTCCACAATGACATAATCTCCATCCAGTATACCGGCATTTATCATACTTTCACCCTGAACTTTCAGCATAAAGAGTTCTTTATTTGATGAAATATATTCAGTAGGAACAGGATAGTAATCTTCAATATTCTCCTGTGCAAGAACCGGTTCTCCTGCAGCTACATGGCCTACGATCGGAATCTGAACCATCTCACGTCTTGTGAGATTAAATGAATCATCCAGAATCTCGATTGCACGTGGTTTGGTTGGGTCACGTCGTATGTATCCGTTCTTCTCAAGAGTCTCGAGATGAGAGTGTACAGAAGAAGTTGACTTCAGATTCACAGCATCACAGATCTCACGTACAGCCGGTGGAAAACCACGTTGCAGGATCTGGGACTTAATATATTCAAGTATCTCTTCCTGTTTCTTGCTAATATTACCTTTACTCATAAAAGACCTCCTAAATCTGTATCTATATCAATTTGAAGTATTATCTGAACTATTAAAATTATCATATCATACAGAAGAAAAAATAGCAAACAAATGTTTAGAAAATACGTTCGATTTGCATATTGACAAACGTATGTTCTTGCTGTATATTGATAACAGAACAGTTGTTCGGGAACATGCTTTCTGGTATATAGGAGAACTGAAAAGATTACAGAAGAAAAGGGAGGAATTATCATGAGATCAGAGAAAAGAAAAGATATGTATGCAGATCGATATCATGCAGGAGCAAAAGGACAGAAGCACTGTCATTATGCAAAGCACCGTAAGACGAATTCTATCAGACGGTTTGTGACAGGAATTGCGGCTCTGGTGATGGTTATGTCATTGAGTTTTGGATTTGGAAGCTTTTTCTCCAGTGCGCACGATAGCAAAGCTGAAGAACCTTCCGGAGAGAGATATTATAAAAGTGTCCAGCTTGAAAAAGGAGATTCACTCTGGAGCATTGCACAAAGATACAGACGAACAGAAGATTCCATATATGAATATATGGATGAGCTGGCAGAAGCAAATCATTTAAGTTTAAAAGACAGGAATAATCTCCAGGAAGGAGACTATCTGGTTGTTTCGTATTATGGAGATGATTCTGTTTATTAAAGACCATCTGTGCTGTCAGGTAGCAGCGAATAATCTGCCTGATAGCACATTATATACACTCTATTTTTTATAAAAGTCTAAAAGACTAAGACATTCTTAAGGTCTCTAACCAAGATCCCATCGCTCACCCCGTCTTAGTCTTTCCGGACTTTTTAATTTTATACTAAGAAATTATTTTTAATATAAAACAGCAGACAGAGATTTATTTCACAATCAGAAAGTAGTATAATCAAAAAGAGAGTGCAATAATGGATGCGAAGAAGATTAATTATAAGACAAAACTTATTTTATATTTTTAAGGCTATACTTGATTTTACTAGTGACTTTAAAGGATTATCATGATAAAATCAAATGAGTGTATTTAATTTTAGAATAAAAGAGGAGATTTTGTTATGGATAATCATAAAAAAAGGAGTACATTTTCTGGTAAATTAGGATATGTACTGTCAGCAGCAGGAGCTTCTGTAGGTCTTGGAAATATCTGGAGGTTTCCTTATCTTGCGGCAAAATATGGCGGAGGAATTTTTCTGCTTATCTATATTCTGTTAGCCCTTACTTTCGGTTATACGATGATAATTGCTGAATCAGCAATTGGCCGTATGACAAGAAAAAGTCCGGTAGGTGCGTTCAAATCTTTCGGAAAGTCAAAATGGATTTCTTTTGGGGGATGGATTAATGCGATTATTCCGGTTCTGATTGTACCATATTATTCTGTAATTGGAGGATGGGTTATCAAGTACCTTTTGGAATATGTAAAAGGGAACAGCAGTAGTCTGGCTCAAGATGGATATTTTTCAGAGTTTATTTCAAATGGATTTTCTACAGAAATCTGTTTTATCATATTCTGTCTGATTACATTGATTATTATTTATGCAGGTGTTCGGAATGGAATTGAGCGTGTTTCAAAGTTTATGATGCCGATTTTGATCGTGCTTTCGCTGATCATTTCCATTTACTCAGTAACACGACCAGGTGCAATGGAAGGCGTGAAGTATTTTCTGGTGCCAAATCCAAAGAATTTCTCATGGATGTCTGTGGTAGCTGCTATGGGACAGATGTTTTATTCCCTATCGATCGCTATGGGAATTTTGATCACATTTGGTTCTTATATGAAGAAAGATATTTCGATTGAAGATTCTACAAGAAATGTAGAAGTATTTGATACAGCGATTGCAATTATGGCAGGACTTATGATCATCCCAGCCGTATTTGCGTTTTCAGGTGGAAATCCGGATACGTTACAGGCAGGGCCGGCACTGATGTTTATTACAATACCAAAGGTGTTTGAGAATATGGGATTGGGAACAGCAATTGGAATTCTGTTCTTTCTGCTTGTTCTTTTTGCTGCGCTGACAAGCTCAATCGCATTGACAGAGAGTGCAGTATCTACATTTGAAGATGAAATCGGCTGGAGTCGTAAAAAGTCTACTGTGCTTGTTGGTGTGATCATGATAGTATTAGGAAGTTTATCTTCACTTGGATATGGACCACTTGCATTTGTGAAAATTATTGGTATGCAGTTCTTGGATTTCTTTGATTTCCTGACTAATTCGGTAATGATGCCGATCGCGGCACTGATGACAAGTCTTTTGGTAGCTAGAGTTGTTGGGGTAAAGAAGATAGAAGAAGAGATTATTCATGGAGAAAGTGCATTCCGCAGAAAGAAGATTTTTGCTGTTATGATTAAATACCTGTGTCCAATCTTTGTTCTGATTATTTTGATCAGTTCTGTGGCGAATGCATTTGGATGGATTTCTATGTAGAATAATATGTAAAAAAAGGAGTGTAAAGAAATGGAACAGATGAAAGTTGGAATTATCGGTGCTGGGCGAATTGCAGCAAATATGGCGAAAACACTGGACGGTATGGACGATGCGGCTGCATATGCCATTGCTGCAAGAAATCTTGACAGAGCGCAGAAATTTGCCAAAGAATGGGGATTTGAAAAGGCGTATGGCTCATACGAAGAACTGGTAAATGATCCGGAAGTAGAGTTGATTTATATCGCGACACCACATCCGTTTCATATAGAACAAGCCAAACTTTGTATCAATCATGGGAAACCGGTACTTTGTGAAAAACCATTTACTGTAAATGCTGTTGGAGCAAAAGAAGTATTTGCTCTCGCAAAGGAAAAAGAAGTCTTTATTACGGAGGCAATTTGGACAAGATACCTTCCATCCCGTAAAATAATCGATGATATTATTGCAAGTGGTGAAATCGGAGAAATAAAGGGGATTTCAGCAAATCTCGGATATGATATGCATACAAAAGAACGTCTGATCGATCCGAAGCTTGCCGGTGGAGCACTATTAGATGTAGGTATTTACCCACTGAATTTTGCAAGCATGGTTTTAGGCGATGATGTTGAAGAAACGCTTTCTTCCTGTGTAAAATTTGACAGTGGAGTGGATGCACAGAATTCCATTATTCTGAAATACAAAAATGGATCGATGGCTTCTATACAAAGCAGTGCACTTACCGGTACAGAACAATATGGTATGATATATGGGACCAAGGGGTATCTGATTGCGGAAAATATTAATGATATTACAGCGGTAAAAGTATATACACCGGATCGGGAATTTGTAAGGGAAATTACAATGCCAGAACAGATCACTGGGTTTGAATATGAAGTACGCGCTTCTATGAAGGCTATCCGTGAAGGAAAACTTGAATGTATGGAAATGCCGCATGAAGAAAGTATTCGCATCATGGAACAGATGGATGGACTTAGAAAAGACTGGGGGATTGAATATCCATTTGAAAAAGGAAACAGACCGTGTTAGTAATTAGAATCAGCTGTCCCTGGCAAAAAATTGTCTTGGGACAGCAGTATTTTGAATAACCAATCTATACGACAAATACCGATTTTTCCAAAAGATATAGACAAATCTTCCGAAACCATGCTATAATCATACATATATCGGGGAAATTTATGGAATTTAGGAGGTTCTTAGGATCATGCCATCTGATACAAAAACATACCAGGAAGAAACTTATATTGATAATACTATTCGTCTTCGTGGTGTTTTAAACACCATGCCTGACTTTGCACGTGATTATTTTCGTGCCATTGAACCAACCACATCACCAAAGACACGAATATCGTATGCATATGACATCCGTTTGTTCTTTCAGTTTTTAATTGAAGAAAATCCTGTTTATAAACATCACTCAATTAAGGACTTTCAGGTACAGGATCTGGAAGCTATTCAGCCGGTTGATATTGAGGAATATCTGGAATATCTGAAGGTCTATGATACTACAGATGTTCATACCAAAGAAACCAAACAGGTCACAAACTCTGAACGCGGCTTATTTCGCAAAATGTCTGCATTACGCAGCTTTTATAATTATTTCTTTAAAAGACAGATAATTCAGAAAAATCCGACCTTATTTGTAGATATGCCGAAGTTACATGACAAGGCGATCATACGTTTGGATACCGATGAGGTTGCAAAGCTTTTGGATTATGTGGAATCCTGTGGTTCCAAATTAACCGGTCAGGCACTCTCCTATTATAATAAGACGAAAGAACGTGATATTGCGATCATTACTCTTCTACTTGGAACAGGTATTCGAGTATCGGAGTTAGTTGGACTGGACCTGTCAGATGTGGATTTCAACAATAATGGGGTCATGGTGACACGAAAAGGTGGAAGCCAGATGGTTGTTTATTTTGGTGAAGAGGTGGAAAAAGCACTTCGCAATTATCTGGAGACATACCGTAAAGCGGTAACGCCCCTTGCTGGCTATGAAAATGCTCTGTTTTTATCAACCCAAAGACGCCGGATCGGTGTGCAGGCGGTTGAAAATATGGTTAAAAAGTATGCCAGTCAGATTACAAATAAAAGAATCACGCCACATAAGCTCAGAAGTACCTATGGTACTGCCCTTTATAAGGAAACGGGGGATATTTACCTGGTAGCGGATGTTCTGGGGCACAAAGATGTCAATACAACGAAAAAGCACTACGCTGCAATCGATGAAGACAGACGACGTAGTGCTGCAAATGTGGTAAAATTGCGGGAACCGTAAATTGTCAAAGTACGGTTAAATAATATCCTAATATGGATAAATTTTTACAAATGATAAATTGGTGAATAATAAAATGCCATCATCATTTCATCGATGTGACTGATATGATGATGGCATTTTATTATTTTTTTACTCTTAATGTCCTTAAATAGATCTTCTGTTCCGGCGTGATCCGGTAGCTTTCAATTGCTTTCTGAATCGTCTTATTATGTGTCCAGGTGTCCAGCCTTTTCTCTTCCAGATAAGGAATGATCTGGTCATACTGCTTTGCAAGAGCGGTAGCAAAATACCAGGCACGCATCATGTTTACATAATATTCGTCCGATTTAACTTCGGCTACCTTTTTGGGATATTCCGGTTTAAACTGTTCATCCAGATAATACCGCATCAGCATTCCAATTCCAAAACGGACGATATAAGGGTGATCCGATGCTATCCAGCGGCAGACTTCCTGGATAAATATGTCCAGATGATTTTTTACTGTCCGGAGCGCGATCATATCACAGGTTGCCCAGTTATCTATATACGGGAGAAAACGGTCCAGTGCGGCAATACAGGATGGGTACGCTTTAATCTGTTCAATCAGCAGTCCATGAAGGTTGTTTTCTTCATAATATTTATGTGGAAGCACTTCAAGAAATGCAGAAACATTGTCTGTTTTACCGAATTTTTTTGCGTATGCGCGCAAAGAAGGAGTCCGCACACCGATGACGGTTTCCTTATTGACTGTCGGCATCAGTTTTGCCTGAAAATCCCGATAAGCAAGATCCTGTATTGCAAAGAGATCTGCTTGTACATTTTCTATTACTTCTCTACTGCTCATTTGTCATTTCCTCCTGAAATCTTGTAGATTTATAATTCGGTATAACGAAATTTGCTACAGCTTGACAGTGGTTTACGCATTTATAAGATCGTGCCTGTCTCATAGAGAGCATTCTTCCGCTCCATACGCTTTAATTCCGGCAATACGGTAAGTAACATGGTGATGAAGCATAATCCTCCACCAATGACGTTAGAAACCGGCTCAGCGAGAAATACGCCGTCTGTTCCCATATGCAGGGCATACGGCATTAGATATGTCAGAGGCACGACGATAAATACCTTCCGAAGTAGTGAGAAAAAGATTGCTTGCTTCTTCTTATTCAGGGATTTAAAGACCGTCTGGCCAATGTATTGCATATCCATGCAGATAAACGCTGCAAAATACTGCTTCAGGGCAGGAACTGCATCTTTCATCAACGTAGCATCTGAACTGAAAATTCCGATCAGGGTTTTCGGCGCGATGATGATAATACTCCACATCACAGCTGTGTATCCGAGAATCATAAGTGCCATCATGGCACCGGCTTTTCTTACACGGCATGGGCGTCTTGCACCATAATTGTAACTCAGGATTGGCGAAGTTCCTTCGTTGATTGCATAAATCGGAGTTTCTACAAGCTGTCTGACACTGGATACGATGGTCATAACAGAAATGTAGATATCTCCGCCTGTGACGGAAAGTACATTGTTGCAGACAATCGTTACCAGACTGTTTGTCAACTGCATGATAAATCCGGCAGTTCCCAGGCTTACAATGTTTTTTGCATAAGCTGTACAGCTGGCAAGTTCCTCTTTTTTGAGGAGCCTCACTTTCAGTTCTGCTTTCTTTGTAAGAAAGAAAAAGACAAATGCAGCAGAAAGTGTCTGAGAAATGACCGTTGCAATTGCGGCACCGCGCACGCCAAGCCCGAACACAAAAATAAACAACGGGTCAAGCAGCAGGTTCGTTACTGCCCCTATGGTAACTGAAAGCATGCCGATGGTTGAATATCCCTGTGCATTGATAAACGGGTTCATACCGGTTGCAATCATAGAAGGCAGAGTTCCGATCAGGTAAAGCATCAGGTACGGATATGCATAGATCAGAGCGTCTTTTGAGGCACCAAACAGTACCAGGACCGGGCGGGCAAATAAAAAGCCAATTACCATGAGTACAATGGCACAGATACAGACCATGGAAAAAGAAATATTCATAATTTTTTTCGCTTCCTGTGGTTCATTTTTGCCGCGCTCAATCGAAAATAATGGTGCACCGCCGCTTCCGAATAGATTGCTGAATGCGGTAATGATGACAATTACCGGGAAACAAAGACCGACTGCACCAAGTGCTGCAGTTCCGATGTGCGGGATACGTGCAATATAAATCCGGTCTACAATGTTATAAAGTAAACTTAAAATCTGGGCAACCAGCATCGGGAGCGATGCTCCAAGGATATTACTGGTTATCGTTCCATTTTCAAAATCGACTCGTTTCATTTGTAAATTCATTCCTTTTTATTTTTCTTGCTTTTTAATTCTAACATGATGTAATATATATGTAAATTATTGTTTTTATATGATAATTCAATAAAAATCATATGGATAATATATTTTCATTTTTAAATAATCAGGAGATGAAGATGCTGGAGGAAGAATTACAGGTATCACTCTTTTTGCGAGGCGCAAAGAAAATTGCGCTTACAGATGCCGGAAAGACGCTTTATGAGCAGACCGGTAATCTTCGGATGCTTTTATCATTTGATAAGTATTTTTTAATAGGATAAATAGAATTACCAGCTTGATTTCTGCTCATCTATAACTTCCAAAGTCTCCGGATTTACCAGATAGAAATCAACCAGTTCTGTCTCATATCCACCATCCGGATACACCTTTTCCAGAACCAATTCTTCGAAAGTATTATTATTTTCATCTGTCTTAGAACCGTTATCATACAGACAGTAATTGACATTTACTGTTGTGCCATCTTTCTCTTCTGTTGTCTCAGAGAGGATCGCGTAATTTTCTCCCCTTGCATTTGCCGTGTAAGTGAAATTCATATCCGGAAGGGGATTCTGTTGCTGGATATATTGATACACAGCACGCATTTCGTCCTGAAGAGGTGAAGCTTTCTGGGATTCCTGTGCCGGAGAATTTTCGGTAGAATCAGTGGTACTACTATCTTGTGTTTCCGAATCATTCGGGTCAGAATCCGGTACAGAGGATTCTGTTAAAGTGTCTGTATTCGGCAAAAACAAACCCGTTTTTTGCATATAAATCAGGTTATCAGTTCGGTACTGTGTAGCGATGCCGTAATCAGGCTGTACGGAAAGATAAATATAATGCTGATCTTGACCGGTTACGGTTTCCGTTCCTTCTACGCCAAAATTCACAATTAAAAAGCTGTAACCAATCAGAGAAAGTAAGAAAAGAGTCAGTGCGGCATAAGAAACGGCAATTATTCGTCTGGCTGCTTTCCTATTAAGGAGACTTTTTTGCTTTTTATACAGACAGATCATGCCCCAGATCAGCAGGCAGGACAAGGTGACGGAAACGCAGATGACGGATATTTCAGCAAAATAATAGCGGATTGCATATCCTGCGCTTTTATTGATACCATACCATGCACCGTAGAAAAAGGTACTGTATGCCAGAACGATTGTAATCAGACAAGTACGCAGGATATGCTCTTTTCTTGTCGGAGTGAATTTTTTTAATGCAGAAATAAGTCTGTCCATTTCTTCTGCTTCAATCCAGGTGGTAAGTTCTGCTTCAGATGGATATTCACCGTTTGTGTCAGGAATTCCTGTATAACGGGTTAAAAACTGATTTTTTATATTAGTATCTCCCACTTCTGCTGCCAGTAAGATCTGCATATAATACAACTGTTTTAACTGGACCGGTGTGCATTTCCCAACAGAAATCTGTGTAATTGTCTGTGTAGCATGATCGTATTTCCCAAGCTGGATTTCAAGGCTTGCAATCAGGAGCAGCATGCGGTTATTCGTAGCAAGATCGCGGACAGATTGTATATGATACATATAAAGCGCATACTCATAGTGTTCGTCCAGTGGCATTCTACTCGATATCTTTCTGCTCCATCCGGCTTCTACAAACTGGAGCCCGAAAGCAAGTTCGATAACGGCAAGAAGCTGGCAAAGGAAAGCCGTAAGTCCCCAGACATTGGTAGTGAGTTTCTGATAGGTCAGAAAAAAGATTGCAGCGGCAGCCAGGATGACGATCAACCATCTCAGCATGAACACGCGGCGGGCTTTCTTTTTTACAGTTGGATTCCATGGATATGTTTTTAATTCTGAATCTAGCACGGGCAAATCTCCCTTCCGTTGTCTAAATTATCGATTTCCAAAAATATAATCTTAGTATTTAAGCGCCTCCTTTATGACGAAATAAAAGGGGCGCTTAAATCACTTTTCATATTTACTATTTTACTTCTACCAGTTCGATCTGGAAGTTCAGTTCTTTTCCAGCCATCTCATGGTTGGCATCAAATGTGATGTTGGTTTCTGTCTTTTCGGTTACGGTTACCGGGAATGGCTGTCCATACTGGTTGGTCAGATATGCACGTGCACCGACTTCCAGATCTTCTGATCCAGGAAGTTGTGCGATTTCCAGCGTGAAAATGGCGCGTGGATCCGGCATGCCGTAAGCTTCTTCCGGCATCAGATGGATGTTGATGGTCTGTCCTACTTCCATTGTTGCAACGGCTTTATCGTAACCATGGATCATCTGTCCGGCTCCGCATACAAATTCCAATGGCTCTCCGCGGTCATAGGAAGAATCAAACTGGGTACCATCATCAAAGGTACCTCTGTAATGGGTACGGCAGGTCTTTCCGACATTCGGACCTTCAAAATCCGGCACATGTGCGCCACCACATCCGCTGCATCCACTGCAGTGTCCGCCACAGGAATGTTCTTCTTCAGCAGAAGCTTCTTCTGTTGCTGTTTCTTCATGCTGTCCACAGCAGGAATGACCTTCTTCGTGGTGATGGTCACAATTTGTACCTGCAGATTCCAGTTCTCCTGCAAGATAGGCATTCACTGCCGCATCTACTTCTCCTGCTGCACCGGATATAACTTTGATACCGGCTTCTTTCAGCGCTTCTTGTGCACCTTCTCCGATACCGCCACAGATCAGAACATTTGCACTCTGCTCAGAAAGGAATCCTGCAAGCGCACTGTGTCCGGCGCCACCAGCATGAACAATCTGCATGGAAGTGATCTTTCCGTCTTCTACCTCATACATTTTAAAAGTTTCTGTCTTTCCGAAGTGCTGGAAAATAGATCCGCCTTCGTATGTTACTGCTATTTTCATTTGTAAAATCCTCCTTGAGATACCTTTACTCAATAGTATAACATATGGATTGCGAAACGCATAGAAAAAGTATACAATAATGAAAGAAATAATGAGACAAAACGAAAGAAAAAGGGACTGGAAAATGAGTAGTATTTATTTGAGCAACGCAATATTTATGATGATAATACTGACGATCATCTTTTTAAGGATCCGGTATTATATTACATGGAGCCCGAGTAAAAAATATACGATGATCTTTATTGGCATGGTAGAGCTTTATGTGTTAATGGATGCATTGTTTATGAAAGAACTCTTAGGTAAGTCAGGAAACCTTTTGCAGTTTAAGCTGGTTGTGTTTTTCTTTTATCTGGTTTATGTAATCATGCCATATGTGTGGCATTTGTTTATGCAGAGTTATATGGGGATTAACCGTTCAAAGAAGCAAAGATTTGCGGAAATGATTCCGTTCATTCTCCTGATTCTGATGGTGCTTCTCTCAGTTCCGACGGGAATTGTCTGGAGATTTTCACGGAACCGGACCTATATACGCGGTACATTTTTCGGAGTGTTTGCCGTACTCAATCTGTTTTATTACGTTTATACATTTGCACAGACATTCTTCATTTTATTCATGAACAATACAAAGGGTGTCAGATATCTCATAAAATCGGCACTGTTTTCAGCAGTCCCACTGATCGGAATTCTGGCAAATACCTATATCATTCCACTTTATGGGGCGTATCCGTTCCAACCGTACTGCCTGGTAATCGGAGCACTGCTCTCCTACCTGTTCATGGTGGAGCACCAGCAAGATCAGATGGAGTTTGAACACCGGAAAAGACTGTCCAAAGCATTGGAACTGGAAAAAGAATCGACACGGAAAGCGAAAGTAGCCGGTGAGGTAAAGAATGCTTTCCTTGCAAATATGTCCCATGATATCCGTACCCCGATGAATGCGATCATTGGATTTTCTGATATCATTGCAGAACATCCGGATGATGAAGAAATTGTAAAAAATGCAATTTCCAAAATTCAGGCATCTGGTGAGATCCTTCTGAAGATCATCAATGATGTGTTGGATCTGTCTAAAATCGAAAGTGGAAAGGCAGAAATTGTGGAGATGGTAACTGACCTGAAGCAAATGGAAGAAAATCTGAAAATGATGCTCGAATACAGCATCCAAAAGGGAATGATTGATTTCAAAGTTGAGGATCAAATAGAGAATCCACTGGTATGGTGTGATGCGACAAAACTGCAGCAGGTTCTGGTAAATGTACTGAATAATGCAGTTAAATTTACCCCAGCGGGAGGAACGATCACATTTAGCTGCGTCCAGAGAATGATCGCACCTGGATTTGCCGAATACAAATTCACGATAAAGGATACCGGAATCGGTATGACTGAAGAATTTCAGAAACATGCGTTTGAGGCATTTGAAAGAGAGCGAACTTCTACCGAGAGCAAGACTGAAGGAACAGGGCTTGGACTTGCGATTGTGAAGAAACTGGTAGATCTGATGCATGGTGATGTGATAATCCAAAGTAATTCCGGTCAGGGAACCAAAATACAGATTTCACTTCCCCTTCGGATTGCAACGGAAAATCAGCTTCATCAATCAGATAAAGCAAAGGAATACAAAATAGGTCTTGACGGAATGCATGTACTTTTAGTGGAAGATAATGAATTAAATGCAGAAATTGCCATGGAAGTTTTGAAAAATAAAGGAATTCTTGTGAACTGGGTTCCGGATGGATGCGCCTGTGTGGAAGAAATTCAAGATAAGGAAGCAGGCACATATCAGTTTATCCTGATGGATGTACAGATGCCACGGATGAATGGATACGAAGCGACACAGAAAATCCGTCAGCTTGCAGATGTGAAGAAGGCACAGATTCCAATCATTGCCATGACTGCAAATGCATTTGAGGAAGACCGGAAACATGCGCTGGATGCCGGGATGGATGGGTTTATTATGAAACCGTTCCGGGTGGATGAGATGATGAAGGTGATCGGGGAAGTGATGGAATAAATGAATGGAAAGAGCAGGGAAAGAACTTTGGAAAGTTCATCCTCTGCTCTTTGTGTGTTTCATCAATCTACGCGGCTATGTTGTCCGCGTTTTTTGTAATCTTTATCAATCCGTTTTTTCCAACTAGAATCAAGCGCTGCATTGCACCGAACAGCAGATATGGCATCATTTAATACTTCATAATTCAATGCAGTTCCTTCGCAGTCACATTGATAATTGGCAGCTTTATCTGCGTCAATTCCAAAATGACTGGCTGTTTCAATCGCATCAATATTTGCGCCAAGAAAGAGAAATTCCCATCCATATTTTTCTTTTTGTCGTTCGATCATCTGCTTTACTTTTTCAATGCGATAAATGTGGCTTGCATTTTCCATTCCATCAGTCATGATGATAAAAACGGTATGCTCTGGTACATCTTCCGTGCGCGCATATTTGTGGACATTTCCAATGTGATGGATAGCACCGCCGATCGCATCCAGGAGAGCCGTACAGCCGTACACAGAATAATCGTCTTCTGTCATAGAGGGAATCTTCTGCACCTCTACTCTGTCATAAAGGACTTTACTGTTATTGTTAAAAAGCACGGTAGAAATCAGCGCCTGCCCTGCCTCTCTTTTCTGCTTTTCAATCATAGAATTGAAGCCGCCTATGGTGTCCTTTTCCAGTCCGCTCATGGATCCGCTGCGATCTAAAATAAATACAACTTCTGTCAGATTTTTTCTCATACTAAATTTCCTCCTAAGTAATGGTTTATTTTGCTTGTAACTATAGGATACTGCCATTTTCAGGGGAAATGGTCGCATGAAAAGCGACACTTTTTTATGGATCAGAAAATTTCTACAGAATCATATCAGGTGAACAACGCTATGTGCCAAATTGCCAAACTATTTTCTTCTTAGCCTCCAATCAGACTTTGATCAAAGGCAAAGAGTGCTTCATTGATTTCGTAAATACTATAATTTTGCTTCAAGATAAAATATTCAACGATTACGTCAAATTTGCTGGAATGAGACAGGGCAAATCCTGCTTTCATCAGCATATCCTGAATTTCCGGAAGCGGAAGCTCAAGTGCCAGCGCAAATGCAAGAACGGTCGGTTTGGATGGTTTGTAGTACTTGTCATTTTTAATCTTGGAAAATAATTTCCGGTCAATATTGGCTTTCTTATAACACTGAGAATCGGTCATTCCACTTTCATCAATCTTCCGAAGCAGCATTTCAGAAAAGCTTTCATCCATTTGCTGCAAGGCATCTTCCAAAGTTGCAGCCTTACTTAACGGTACATTTGATGGCTCTGGTAAAGATATGCTTTCACAGAGATCCATTTCCCAGAACTGCTTCTGGCGCCTCATTACTTCGGATGTTTTGTTAATGTGTGTTTCTACATAATGATCATCGATATAAGATGCAATATCAGAAAACAGTTTGCTGCTGATCCGATAAGCTGCTTTATCAAAAATAACGATGTATACCGTCATATCATTTTCCATAAGAAATGCGCTGATCGCGTCGATTGCAACCTTCAGCGCCTGAGCTTTCGGATAGCCGTAAATTCCGGAAGAAATCAGTGGAAATGCTATGGTTTCACAATGTTTTTCTTTTGCAAGTGCTAAGGAATTTTCATAGCAGGAAGTAAGCAGCTCCCGCTCATGAAACTGTCCGCCTCTCCATATAGGACCTACTGCGTGAATGACATAATTGCAAGGCAGATCATAGGCGTTTGTAATCTTTGCATCTCCGGTCTGACAGCCACCCAAAGTGTGGCATTCCGCTAAAAGCTTGGGCCCTGCTGCACGGTGAATGCAGCCATCCACTCCACCGCCGCCGAGCAGGGAAGAATTCGCGGCATTGACGATGGCGTCTACGGGCATTTTGGTGATATCATTTCTGACGATTTGCAATGGCATAATTAAGCATGCTCCTCTAAATATTTTTCAATCTTTCCAATCAGCGCCTGATCTGCCGGAAGCCAGTCTACGCTGTAAAGAGTCTCTTTGGTGAGCCATTTGGCAGCTTCATGCTCTTTTAGAATCAGATCGCCGGATTTTACATTACAGATAAAACAATCCATTGATAGGTGGAATTTTGGATAGTCATATTCTACGGTGTCAAGTAACTGAATGACTTCGATTTTTGTATCTAATTCCTCTTTAATTTCTCTTATGATGGCATGTTCTGGCGTTTCATCTGGTTCGATCTTTCCACCGGGGAATTCCCAGCCGTCTTTAAATTCTCCATAACCTCGCTGGGTTGCAAATATTTTATTGTCAGCAAGAATGATTGCTGCAACGACTCTGATTGTTTTCATGGTAGTTATCTCCTGTTTTGGGTAAAAATTCATATAATTTTAAATGGTTCAATTATTGACAATTTTTCTTTTCATGTTATAATGACCGTAGGTTTATAGTGCTTTTGTGTTGGTGTCTGTTTACAGTCGTCGCATAGCCTGTATCCGCGCTGCCCGAGTCTCCGTGATGGTGTCTGCTTGCAGATGCTTGAATCACGGGGTCTTTTTTTGTCTATAAAGAAGAAAATCATATATTCTAATCATTCGTTTAAGACTACTTCTATCAGAGGTATTAGATGAACTAAGAATATTGGCATTTTCTTTAAATATTGTTTCTAATATTTGTTGATATTGTTCTACATCGATTTTGTCTTCCGGCAGAAATCCCAGTAGCCTTATCGCTTTGAAGACGTTTGTTTTTTCTTGTGTCCATATTTCCATTGCAGTGCGACCTGCGATAGCAGTCCGATTTCGCTTGATGGAATCTTCTGAAACGATATCATTGTATGAATGCGGCGCTTTGCTTTCGGCCAAGCTACTTTTATAGTCTGAATTTGCAATATAATACCATACTGGAAGTTTCCATGAGTTTTGTTTTGCTAATTCTGGATAAACATATTCTAACAATTTATCGCATGAATACATAGAATCATGTAAAATAATATTGCGATACCACTGTTCTGAATTTACTGCTCTTGCTAATCCATATACACCTGTTGAAGCTAATCCGATACTTAATGCTAGCATATTTTCATCAATACGACCATCATCGAGTGCTGCAACTTGCATAGTTGGTCCAGGCTGTTGAGTTAATGCAAAAGAATATAATTCATCTTTAAAGCGTCTAAGTAACTTAACTGGAAGTGCAGCTTTTTTTGCGGATAAAGCATCATATAAAATTCCAAAGTCAGAAAGAATGATTTTAGTCATTTCAATTAATTTTCCGTTTATTACTAATGAATGAGAAGAAACTTCACAGTCATTAGTATCTTTTTGATAGTCAATGAATATAAATCTTTTCTGTAGGGAATTTACTTTTTCTGGTGGTAAACACTCTACTACATCTCCGAGAATTTCTTGTATATCGGAATCTGAAATTGAATATCCGATGAATACAATTGGGTATTCCATAAAAATAGTCATAAGTTTTGCTGCAAGGTATTTCCCTTTTTCCCGAAATGTATGATAATCATTTTTATTAATAACAATAGACAAAGGGGATCGTACAGAACCGTGAATTTTATATATTTCTGCTACTCCCTGCAATTGAGAAAAAACGAGTTCATCTTGTCCAATAAATGTTTTATAACCATCAAATAAAATTTCAAAAAAGCAATCATAATTAGTTGTAATTACGCCAGAAATATTATTTTTAGCAATATTTTGAAGCTTTTTTACTTCTTCCTGATATTCATTTTTTACTACCGATATAGAATTTATATATTCAGCAATTTCAGCTTTAAATGGAGAAACTCCTTCAGCAATAGATCTTTGAACATTTTCTGATTCAGATCTAATTCCTGGTAAATTATTAAACCACGCTTCATTAAAATCTTTTTCGATATAACTAGCAATAGTAGGTAATTTATCTGAATCTTCTAGTTCTGATACTTTACTTTCATAATAACGAAATGCGAATTGATCATTTTTTACTTTTTCAGCAAAATGGGTAAGTAAACCAACCCAATCTGGCAAACCATAATACCTTCTTGTAATACCTGATCCGGCAAATAGAAATGGGGTTGTATTAAATCTTGCAACAACTTCTTGTAATGTCATAAATAGTCCCTCCTCGTTTATCCATTTACAATATATTCATAAATATCTTCTCTCACCGGTGTATCCAGAACCCATTCGATCTCCACTGCTGTCTTATCCGTATTCGGCATAACGAATTCCTTTACCTGCCCGGTCGCATTCACGCGTCCAAGATAATAAAATTCTTTGGAAATCTTATCATCTTTATTTTTTCGCACAAAAAGCTGAACATCAATGCCACGTTCTTTCGCATGCAGAAAATTCTGTACATCTTCTGAATCAAGAGTTCTTCCACTTTTGGAAATAGCAATCAAACGGTTATAACCTACAAAATGATCTTCATATTTGGTAGTGTCACTGATATCATCCTGCTTATCATAATTGATAAAAATCGGAAAAGTCTTTGTTTTCTTATCGAACTTATAACCACCTATGTTGAGAGGGACTTCATTTCTTTCCCAGTTCAGCAGTCGGCAGACATCTTCATATGTGTATTTCTGATATAATACCAGGTCTGTATTCTGATAGCGATTGCAGTAGTTTGCATGGTACCGCGAAATACCAAAGTCTACTAATTCCTCTAAAATATGATAGAAATCTGGGCTTTGCAGCATTGCTTCGAAAGTCTTTGAAACGGCATAGTCATCCTCTTCTTTTTCTAGGAAAACACAGTTTGCATAAGTCTTTTGCGCAGCGTTTGTCGGGAAATGATTAGTCATCATGTTTATGATATTCTCAGCACAATTCTCATCCATGGACTGCTGATAATTTTCGGAAAGTGACTCCTGCAAAAGGCCAAGCAGACCGTGATGATATTTCAATGAACGTTTCAGCAATTCCAGTTCGTGGATTCGCTTACCACTTGCCAGTTTCTTTGAAACAAACTCGATTACTTTTTCTTCGTCAGCAGATAAACGGATTTTGTATTCTTTCTCATATTTTACGAGAAATTTATAATACGATCCTAGACTGTTATTGTCAAAAATCCTCAAAACATCCATTTCACCATATTTGTCAAAATCAGCAAGTGCCGGGATATGTCCAAGTTTATTTTTCAGATTCGTATAGTTTTCGCGGATCAGCTTAATATCGCTGAAATTTGCATTATCAATCGCCTGGAAAATTCGTTTTCTGGAAATCTCGTCAAAATGGATCGTGCTTGCACCGGGAATTACTCTGCCGCCTTCTGTTATGTAACGGCGGATATTATCCTTATTGTAACTGCGATCGCCGGACAGGGCAATTGGAATCATAAAATTATTTCGGTAATTTCCAATAAAATCCAGTACGACCACGTATTCTTTTCCTTCCGCTTTTCGAAGACCACGTCCTAACTGCTGGATAAATACAATTGGTGATTCTGTTGGACGCAACATGATAACCTGATTGATCTCCGGTGCGTCTACACCTTCAGAAAATATATCAACAGAAATGATATAGTCTAATGCATCTTTGCTGTCATCTCCCGTAAGGCGTTCAATTGCGTCTTCACGCATTGATTCTGAGTCGCTTCCGCTGAGAACAATCGTCCGCCACCCCTTTTCGTTGAATTTGACGGATAATTCTTTTGCTTCATCAATGCGACTACAGAAAATAAGTCCTTTGACACGTTCTCCACTGTATCCGAAAAACTCGGCCTGTTTCATAACATTTAAGACTCTGGTATCCGAAGTTAAATAACGGAAGTTTTCCATCTTTTCTTCTGATGATTTTCCACAGTCACTGATAATTTCCAGATCCGTAATTCCAAAATAGTGAAAAGGACAAAGTAAATCCTCTTCCATCGCATTTTGCAAACGGATTTCATAAGCAATCTGATGATTGAAAATCTCATAAATATTTCTTCCTTCCAGATTGTCATCTCGTTTGTCCGGTGTGGCAGTCATTCCAAGCCAGAGACGAGGGATAAAATAGTCCATGATGCGTTTGTAACTGGCAGCAGAACTGTGATGAGCTTCGTCAATAATAATCAAGTCCCAGTGATCCCGCTCATAGTGTTTCAAAGTTTCTTCTTTGCTAATTGTCTGGATGGTTCCGAAAACAAAATCTGCATCATAATCCTGCTGTTTCCCAGTAACCATTCCCATAGATACTGTTCCATTAAATACCTTACGATAGGATTTCATTGCCTGCTTTGCAATTTGATTCCGATGTACCAAAAAGAGAACACGTTTAAAGCCTAATTCACGCGTTGCAAATGCAGAGGCGTATGTTTTTCCAGTACCAGTCGCCGAAATCAGTAAGGCTCTGTCCTCTCCTGCCTCATAAATTTTTCGTAGATTATTGATAAATCCAACCTGCATTGAATTTGGCTGAAGCCGATAAATCTCCAATGAAGGAACTTCTGACTGCCGTGCAATTTTTTTTTGCTTCTGAATGATTTTATTTTTTGTATAAAGCGTACTATATGCATCGATAAACTCTTCATAAGGTAAAGCCTGATCAGTGTTCCAAAGTTGATTAAATTCATCCAATATAGTATGTGTATATTCACCATCTTCTGTTGCTACGATCTTCGTATTCCATTCCCGGTTCGTTGTAAGTGCAGTAAGCGTCATATTGGAACTTCCAACAATAATCTGATAGATATTCTCTTTTTTGAAAATGTATCCCTTGGTATGGAACCCATCTTTGGAACCTTCTGACATGAACATTTTAAGTTCGATATTTTTAAAATTTGCCAACATCCTGAGTGCTTTCGGTTCACTAAATGTCAGATAATCGGTTGTAAGAATTTTACCTGGGATTCCACGCTGCTCCAGTTCTCGTAAAGTCTGGAGAAGGGGTGTGATTCCGCCCTGAGTGATAAAAGCTACACTGATGTAAAATTCATTGCATGACAAAAGCTCATCTTCGATGGATGAGATTACTTTTCGTCCTTCTTTATAATTGTTGGATACAAACTGTGGCTTATAGGCCAGGTTGGAAGTAATTGCCTGGTCAATGAAGGCAGTTTGTAGACCTTGGGTTAGTTGTTGGATTTTATCGTTAGTCATTTGAGTGTTACTCCTAGATGGAAATTGTTAAATTTATCCACAATGTTATTTTTTATTGTTCCTAATGAAATGCCAGTTTTTTCTGAAGTTCGCTTTGTTTGATAAATGGATTTTTTTTATCAACTGAATAATCTCTGACTCATCTTTTGTTCCAAAATTGCATCTTTAATCTCCAAAGTTGTACTTACTGCTTTGGTATTTGAACAATAATCGTAAGAATAATTTTCATCCAATGGTACATTGATTCGAAATACCTCTCTTTTTCTGATTCAGACCTTTTAATAGATTACAAAAATATTCCCTAATAGTGTTTAACTTAATTTTCCGCCAAATGCATTTACAACATCTTCACTATCTCTTCCAGAAATCGATTTTCCTGTAGCTTTTTCAATTGCATTTAATAACATCTTTGCACGTTTAATAATATGTTCTTGAAAATTATCATTTCTACAAGAAACCACATCAATCCAATGAGTTGTCAAATAAGTGTCTAATATATCAGAAGAAACTTGTCCTTTATTTTCAATTTTTGTAAGATATACGCTTGGTGCAACACCCCCAATTTCTCGATTGGTAGAGTAAGTAATAGGCGTTTTGTTGATTACCGAATTCCATTTTGCTTTATCATATTTCTGCTTTTCACAGTAATCTTTTGGAAATATATGATGAATATCAATATTTTCTGCCTTATAAACAGAAAAATCCATTTCTCTTCCAGAAATAAAATCCTGGCAATGATTTTTTAATATCAATGCCATAATCCCTTTATAAGCAGCGGATAATCTGGACTGTAATGATAGCAATCTTGTAGGATTAAAATAGGAATCCTGAACAGTTTTTGGTACTTTGGTATCGTCTGAAATCCAATCCATAACACCTACAACGTCTAAAACATATCGTGTTTCATTTGCACTGCCATACATTTCACCAAATACTCCGCACCAGTACCATTGTTTTATTTTATTCTTGATAGTTGTTGTTTTAATCTGGTTATTTTTAGAAAGGATTGTACATAATACAGCAAGTGGAATAAACTGTGTTGAATATGGCAAATCTTTACTGGAAAAGATTCGTTCTTCCTGAAGAATTTTTTCAGCTTCTACAAATCCGTTTGTTAAATCATCAGCATACTTTTGATATTCGTCTAATGTAAGATTTAAAACATCTTTTTTCTTACAGCTTACAGTGCCACCTTTTTGATAAGTAGAAAGTAGAGTACATGCAGTTAAAAAATCCGTAGCAGAAATAATTGATAATAAATCTCCATTAAAGTATGCATTTTTTCGCTGCTCCCAGTCTTTTCTAAGCTCAAAATCATCCATTGCGAATACTGCAGTAATGAGTTCAAATACTGTAAGAGAAACACCACCGGTATTTACATTTTCAAACACCTGGCAAACAGCTTCTTTTGGAGTATTTTTATCCAATAAAATGACAGGAATTTTATACTGAAATACAGGCATAATAATATTGCCTTGAAAGTTCATCCATTCTTGTACAATTGTTGCATCATTATTATGGTAAGTCATGTAGCTTTGCATCCAGATAAAGGTTTTAGAGTTATCAAGGATAATATTTAAAGGAAACAGCTTGTGTTCATATTCCTTATCAGGGGTAGATAAATCTAATTCGATATCTCTTCCAAAATTCGATGTTATAAGTCTTGTCTCTGGTATTGAAATGATAGCATCTACTCTATCGGTAGCAGAGTCTAATGCTTTTTCAATATCGATATAGTAAAACCTCTTTATATCTTTACCTTTATCCGTTCTGGTATGAACGGGATTAGGATTATATAATGACGAATAAATAGATGTAAGACGCTGCTGACCATCAAGAATTAATTCGGATGGGGCAATATCTTTAGCCGGCGAACCTTCTATTACTCGATATTTAAAACGAATATTCGTATTCCCATATTCCAGAAACATTGCGGCTCAGACTGGAAAATTGTTTGTGATACTGGCTATTAGTGCACGGATTCTGTTGTCATCCCATACCCAACCACGCTGAAAATCTGGTAATTGAGTAGTACCGTTGTCGATTGATTTCATTAAATCTGTAATTTGTCGATCGTTTGTTTGCATATTTATTCCCTCATAAGTTAATTTATTTTTTGAAATGTACAAAGTATCATGAATATTTAGCAAGATACTTTTTGGCGTTATCTATATCTTCTGCTATTAGTTCCTCTTCATCAGGAGGAACAGGGAGTGATATATAATAATCGCAATTACCTTCTTTATTACATTTTTTTCCCATATTTTCTTTACAATTAATATTATAGCAGATTGAATTTTCTATATAAACGCAATGGGCATAAATATTTTTTTTAATATTAGTTAACGGTGAAGATGCAATAGAAGATGGTAAAATAGAATCTGTATTTGCAAATTCATTTTTGATGATAGATTTAGTGTTTTCAGTAAAATGATATGTTATTACGTCATTATCAATGGTTTTTTCCAGTGTATATGCTTTAGGTTGTTTAGTTTTTTCCCATTTTAAAGTACCTGGCATTTTGGCTGAATGTATACCTGCTTTTTTATTATGTTCAATATTTTCCTTTACTTTTTTCGCTGAATTGTTATTCATCAACTTTTCATCCACTACCACAATCAATTCCGATAACGCTCTGGTATACGCAATATACTTTTCATTCCGATGCATCGCTGCACTTACGACAAAAACCTTATCAAATTCAATGCCTTTCACTTCATCAACATACATAACAGATATAAAACCATTATCCATTGTTTCGCCTATCATATTTCGTATGTTTTCTGGCAAAATATCCATATCAAGGTATTTCATTTTTTGTACAGTTCTTGGTAATAAAATAGCAATTCGTTCGGTTGTTATCATTAACCCTGCAAGTTCTTTCTCCAGATCTCTTCGTGAGATTTCTCGTACCTTTGGTCCGTCTACGCCTGTTTGCAGTGTTTTAAGTCCAAAATTATCGTTACAGAAACGAGTAATCTGATTCGTATTTCTATAATTTTCATTCAACACATATTGTTCTGCCTGAAGCTCCGACAGCAACAGATTCCAATCTGATATACCTCTACCAGATTTCATTAACTGATTGGTGTCTCCGAAAATATTGAAAACCACATGATTTTGGTTTAATTCCGACAATAATCTATATTCATTTACTGCCAGATCCTGTCCCTCATCCACGCATATAAACTGCATATTTCCAATTTTCTTATTAAAATACTTCATTGCAAACATCAGCTGTACATACAAGTCATATCTATGACATTTTCCTGTGATGCTTTTAACACCATTCTTCTCTTTGAACACCTGTACGGATTCATCATATATTTGCTGATATATATTCACTAAAGAATATTTTTCTAATTGTTCGTACAGATATTGAATTGTCTTTTTTATCTCTTCCGAATATTGTTCTGCTTCAACACGATGATATCCTTCGTAGGCTGCTTTAATATTATCATCAGATTCACTCAACTCATTGAAAAAACGACTATATTCTTCTTTTGCATTACTGCATAATCGTACTTCATCCTGTACTTTCTTAATGTATACTGAGACTTGTTTCATCCATGCAAGGATTTCATCATCTTCCTTTCCATCCTGTCTCATGGACAAAATCTTCTTTTGTTCATCCAATTGCGTCTGTAAAGGAATTACCTTGGCTTTGACTTCTTCAATATCTGCATCCAGTTTTTCCAGCTTTGCCCGTTTTCCAAAAATAATCAATGCACCTTGAATACGGGCATATTCTTCCTGTAACTCCTGAATTTTCTTATTAAGTGCTTCAATCTCCTGTTGCTTTTCCAACACGTATTCACCAATCTTGGTATTAACTCTTGGCAAAGATTCTTGTACAATGCTCTTTGCAAACTGTTCTGAAGCCGGAATTCGATCTTCCAGAAATGCCCTACGTTCTTCTGCTTTTGTAATTTTATCTTGGGCAGATGCAAAATCTTGTTCTTTTTTTCTTAACAGATCATTCAACGCATCTACACTATATTTCATCTGGATTGTAAATCTGCTCTCTTCAGTCCAGGAAATAGTTTTCTTTTCCTGATTCATCGCCTCCTGCAGTTGAATCAGAATGTCTACTAATCCATTACGCTTTTCCAGAATATCGTTATATGCACGTTCAAAATCATTCTTAAATTGATCAGAATAAATGTAATCCACATAATCCTGACGTACCTGCATTTCAGAAACAATTTTGTTTTCCGGTTTAAATGCAGAATCATACTGTAAAAGCATATCTAAATAGTATTGCTCAACAGATATTCTATGTACAGATCCTATTTGCAAACCTTCTGCAAGTCCTTTAATATGTAAGCTGAATTGTTCGTTTGGTGTCAAAATCAAAGCATTCTGTGAAAAGTCAAAATACCGTTGCCTATATTTTAGTGCCGAAAGTCTATGCAGTAAAACCATTGTTTTTCCTGATCCTGCACATCCCTGTACGATAATATTCTTATTAAAATCTGTATTAACAATCTTATTCTGATTTTCCTGAATGGTTACAAAAATATCTGTAAGGTTATGCTGTTTTTTACGTATATTAAGCACACGTACCAGAAATGGATCCGTAATACCACTTTGAAATATTACATCCTCATCCGTTCGTAAATTCACATATCCATATAAAGACGCCTGATCAATATCAAATTGTCTGGATAATTTAATGCCATATTCTTTTCCATCTTTATGAATCTTTATGGTCTGATAATTGATCAGCTCATATCCCAAATCACTATTAGCTGAAATTACCTTTTTACCATCTTTCAAAATAACATCTGATGCACCGATATAATATGTTTCTGTCGCACCATCTGCTGAAATATCTACTCTGTATGAATATGGCTTTGGTATATAATTTTCTAACTCCTCTAATCTTTTCCCATATTTATTTGCACTGAGCGATTTTGCAAAGGATAAATTTCCGTCATCATAATCACCTACTGCATATGGATTTACGTAATCCGTACTTTCATGAATTTCTTTAATCTCACCAGTAATTCCTGACTCTATATTATTAAGGTGATTTCTTTCCAAATTAAATACTTCACCTGAAGTAATTTGATAATCTGCATCATTTACATCACTTATGATTGTAACTTCTGGTCTTCCCAAAGAGTAAATCACATTATAATCATCAATATCCATATAATACTTCTGACACTGCGAGCAATATCCTACCACAAAAATATAAGATTTTCTGCCGCCCTTTTTTTGATTTACCCAAATCAGTACCAATACTTCCTCTGTTTTGTGTCCTTCCAGCGAACAATAAATAGAATCTGATACTACTACGGTATCCTCCTCAGTCAACTTGAAGCAATCCGCAGCATGACTATACGTATATATCTCACGTTTACCGTTTTCAACGATATAGTCCGACTTTATTTCTCTCATTTTAATCAACTGTTTCTTCGGCCGCTTTTTAACGAATGATTCTGTTTCTATTACCGGAACACCATTTAAGGCACAGTTGTCTTCTAGTTCCGCAACAGAAGAACTTCTCATAAGAATTTTATTGCATTTGTCGCAAAAGTATCCTGTGAACTCTACTTTTCGATCTTTATATTTTTTTATACAAGGAATTTCAAAAAGTGCTTCCTCATGGACAGGACATAATGGATTGTCTTCTGTCCAGATTTCAGGTATATAGATTTTGTCCTGGTCTGCAATTTCGTAAGCCTTTATCTGACTTCTTAAATACTGGTTGCTAGTCTCCAAGGAATAAAAAGTATGAGCAATATTTCTTTTGGTTAATGCCTCATGAATATATTCTTTCCCTGATTCTTCCAAATAGATACGATTACATTGCGGACATATTTTCAAGACAACACCATATGTTGCCCCTTTCCCCGTATATCTAATTTGTTTCTCTTTGAATGGAACCCGATGTATGAAACATTTATCTGTCTTATCCGGAATCGCTAATGCCTCCAGCGGCTCCATGTTATCCTTCAATATTTCTGCTAATCTTTTTCCTTCATAGTAATTATTCTGGATTGCTATAAACTCTTCATTTACTTCTTCCGGTTCATCAACATCCGGTTCCACATTCACACTATTCCGTATGTCTTGTTCTTCTTCGAATACTGCTGATGATTTCGGGTTTCTTTCATCTTCCTGCACTATTTCACTAGAATCATCGGTAGTATTTACTGTATCTTGATTACTGTCTTCTACTGACACACCCAATACTTTAGCTATATCAGGTCTTGAAGCTAATAATCCTATTTTCCCAGCTTCATCTAATGTCTCTAAATAATTGATAAATTCTTCCGGAATATCATTTACGTCCATTTCGTCAATATCCCGTTGTTTAAAGAAATTTAATGCCATTTTTCTAATCCCTTTTATTTTTCATCGGCAAATATTTTGAAGGCCTCTTTCAATGCCATAAAATGTCTTGGACTGTATCTAATCCTGCGTGCTTTACCTTCAGGCATCTCTATTCCAATATCTAAAGTTTCCTCAGATCCTGGTTCAACTTCCATCTGCATTACCTGATCATATAAAGAAGATATCTTCTTAGAGCAATAATTATATTCTGCCGCACAGTTTGGACATAAACACAACGAATTCCATCCGTATTTCCCGCTATTTGCCAACCTCTCTGGTAGTTTACTAAATTTTATAATGTTGATTGCTTCAAAGTAATGTTCTCCATTATATTTTCGTATCTGTTTTAAACAGATCTGGCAATGGCCATCATATTCTTGCTCCAGGAATATTCTTTCTTCTTTATTACTTGGTCTGCTTGAAAATGAAAGACCTCTTGCAACACTTATGAAATTATCCATAGAATCGGCTAATTGGCGATCCAAATTTTGCTCTCTTTTCAGTTTTCCTTTCTCAGATATCGGTGAAATTTCCAACTCCATGTCATCTTTTCCCGATTCTCTCTGTTTTCTATCCCCTTGTTCAATTAGTTCTTTTGCTGATTTTATCTTGTTTTTCTTTGCTTCCATCTGAGCTTCATTCTTTGCCATTGCTTTCGCAACTTTAGCTAATGCTTCTGGATCTGAAAGGTAATGTTTTATCAGATTTAAATCAGACTTATCATCTATATTTGCATCCAGCCATTCTGTCAACGCACTTTTTACCTCTTTAAACGGTAAAATAGCCATCAGTCTTTTGGCTGTCTTGTACTCAGGTAGCAAATCTTCTTTATCAATTTCAAGAGGTGTATGTGGAAAAGGATCTCCCTGTATATAAATCCATTTTTCGTAGCACAGCTGCAAACCAAGCATAGAATAAGCCATCATACTTTCTACATTTTTCCCACTGAAATGCTGATCGTCTGCTGCCACTAATTCCCCTTGAATATCAAAGTTCATTGCATTTGGATTTAAAAATCTGGCAATCGATAATGATTTTTCTTTTGTCATATCAGTAAAGATATCTGGAAATCCCTCATAATTAAAAGACCAGTCCAATTTCTTTGAGATATAAGTTTTAAAGAAAATGTTAGTTCGGTAATCAGACTCTGCCTTTGCTCCACAATACTTCCGAATAGCACGTAAATATTCGTCCCTTGAAGCAGGTATCATACGAATTCCTGCATTGCATCCAATCTTTTTAAAGAAGTCTTCATCTAATTTCAGACTCCTTATCGTTCCATCGAAATAAGTATCTGCAAGATATTTGATTCTTACAATACCCTTAACTAATGCATAGCCGCTTCTTGTGTCATTGGAACGAAGATACATCTCCTCGGGCCGGTACCAGTTCTTACCGTCTGTAACGATGTATTTATCTTTTATCCGTTCCAAAATAGATGTATTTGTATAAATAGCATCCTTAATAACTTTCAGATCGTCAATATTTTCTGTTATTGGATCCTTCGTTTTAAATTTTACATTTGCACTTTCATATTTAGGAAGTATGTTTTCAATCGTTTCCTGTTCAATATTGTATTCCGGTATTTCGAGGGCACGCCTATAAAAGCTCCGGATACTCTCATTTTTTATAAATGTACTTTCTATTCGATACTTTGCAATGTCTGGATTGTTCAAATAAACCTGTAATTTTCCATGTTCATCACGGGCACAAATTTGTTCCTGACTTACAGTTCTTACAAAAGGTATCTGAGAAACATCAATATAATGACTGTCGTAGGTAGTCCTTTTTATACAGTAGCTTTCAATTCTTGACATTAGTGCTTCCATCCAAGACAACTGTTTCTGGCTCAGGAAGAATGCATCCATATTCAAGACTAAATCTTTCCACTCTAACGTCTCAAGTTTAAAGTTTTGATTCAAAAAGGCTCTGACATCATGATATGCTTCCGTAGAAAATTCTTTTGCCAGCCAGCTTATATTTCTCTTTCTTCTTAATGCTCTGAGATCATTATCGTCAAAAGTATCTACTATAATCCCCCATAGTGGTACACAGATTTCCTGAATCTTTTTAAACTCTCCAGGAACATTTGTTGGTAATAAAGCCTCTTCACGGATCATGTCTATACTGTTCTGGTATATCCCATACAATACATCATCTGCTTCGTACTCATAGACAGGAAAAACTGTATTAAAACCAGATATTGATAAATACTGATGATTTTTCATCCATTGGAACGCAAACCATATCAATTCGCCTACTGCTTTTATCAATTTAATATTATGCTTGCCATATTCTGCACCTTCTTTGAAGTTATCCCTGGCAGGTGTCGTATCAAATGGTGCATGTATATAAAAATTCTGATGTGCTTCTTTTGCAGTCGGGAAAAACGCATAAATTTTACTATTCTTGATTGCCTTCAGCTCTTTTCCTTCTACCCGGAATATAATTGCTGTTGCTTCCGCATTTGCATCTGTAAAAAACAAATAATCTGCATCTTTTGTTCTAGTTTGTTTAGAACGAGTATTCGTTATCGTCGTGTTCATACTCAATCCAAATACATTATCTGCGTATGCTTTTTTATCTAAAGAGTATTTTGCTTTATTTATTTCTATTTTTTCCGGATATCCGTCAATTTTTATCCTCACATCCGAAATCTGATTTAACATAATGATGCTTTCAGCCGTTATTTTCTTCGTTAAAGCATCTCTAATTTCCTGATATGCAATACTAGAAGGAACTTCCCCCTTATCAAAAGGCAGAATCATGCATGTTTCATCGTAAGCGATCTCTTGACTACCTGGTACTTCCTTTGGAAATAACTGATTCTGAATTACAAAATGATATTCGCCGGAATAAATATATGGGTGTTCCGTATAACAATACACCGACTTGAATCCTATTCCAAAATGTCCGATTCTGGTTCCATCTTCCTTTGTACCGTTTGCAATACCGCATACGCCTTCAATGTCTTTTTCATTGAAGGGACGTCCATCATGTTTAATAACCAGTTTTTCTTTCTCCAAATGAAATTGTATTCTTGTAGCTCCAGCATCTTCAGCATTTTGCAGGATTTCATAAATAAAATGCGTTCTATCACTGTATTGGTTAATAATGATCCGCAGAATCTTTTCAGCCTCTGTACCGTACTTGATTCTATTCGCATCACTAATTTGTTTATATAACTCCATTTTTACTATCCTTCTCCATAAAAACTGTCAGATACTGTATGTATTTTTTCGTTTCTTCCTCAGTAAATCCTAACTCCGTTTCTGTCATTTGGATTACTCTTTCTATATTTTCCGGATTACTCTTTAACTGATCAACCACGCCTATGTCAAATAACAGTTTTAATTTTCGTCTTTCATTAAACTGCTCAGGTGCCAAATCTGATATTAATCCAAGTAATCTTCTTGGTGACTCCAATATTTCCAATCCATATTGATTCCGAATATACTTCATAGTATCAAGCATCGACTGATTCACCGCTTTTTGTGAGTCGGGTTCTACATCAAGAACTCCATATGCCAATAATTCAAATAATATATCTGCTTTGCTTTTTGCATCTTCAAGCTGATGCATATGTAAATCATAATCTTCCTGAGCAATACGAATTTTTCCAGTCATCATCTGAATATAGTTCTTCTTACCGCTATTATTCTTCAATGCATCTTCTAGTGACTTCATACGCGCAGTATGACTTGTACGCAGACTGGCTTCTTTATAATTGATCATTTCTTCTGTTTTTTCTTTATGTTCTTTTAAAGCCGCAGTCCAAAAGCTATGATGTGTTGCATCTACCGCTTTCCAACTTTCTTCCTTTATGTCCGCTAAATAGTTTACTCCACAACTTTGCTTTAACAATTCGAACAATATCCTATTTAAATTCGTATTGGAAGAAACCGGAGTCATTTGAATATCTTCCCGTTCTCCGGATAATTTCCATTGATAAATTGCAAACGGATACACCCCAGCAGCAAATTGATTCGATTCCACACGTAATGAGGTCACAACTTTCCCCTTACTCTGTAAATAATCTGCAGCAAGTTTTACAAGGGGATGCGTAATTGAAAGCAACGTTGCTGATGGGTTTTCTTTCCAACACTTACTCTCAAAAGTAATCTCCATTAACTGTTCTCCGGCTTCCAGCCATCTGCGCCATGACTTATTGATTTCATTCCGTGGCAATTTTGCATGTTTAAAATCATCCAGAAGTGACATTCTGGCTTCTTGAGATAAACGTAATTTTTTCAATTCCTTTGTACCTAGAATATACTCTTTGTCGGCTTCCAATCTTTGTTTTAAATAACACTGTACTAAATTTTGTATATTTTCGGATGAAAGCCAATAATTCGTAGCATTTTTCAGCTCGCTGTCAAAAGCAGACTGCGGAACATGGATTCCGAACAGGTCCCTCTGTTTTTCCTCAAGTTCTTCCTGTTCCTTGAGAAACCGGACTTTATTATCTGTCATCTGCTGCATTTTCTCACGACGATCCTCATCAGATAATTGGAAATTATCAACCAGCTTCCTAATCTCACCTGTAATTTCTCCCAGAATATCTTCACAATCTCCAATTGAACTATGGAACACTCCGATTCTCATCAAACATCTTTCATATATATCTGCATCTACTGTTCCAGGCGTAACCATATTATAAATAGCAACACTTTCACTGGTCTGCCCGTTACGATCAATACGACCAATTCTCTGTTCCACTTTCATCGGATTCCACGGAAGATCATAATTCACCATACAATCGCAGAATTGATAGTCCAATCCTTCGCATCCAACTTCCGAAAACAATAGGATATCCAAGGCCGTTTTATCCTCGCAAGGTGTCTGATTCGGATTAAAACGTTTTCTCAATTCACGTCTTTCTTCATCTATGACATCTCCATGAATTAAGCCAACTCTCAAGCCTTGCTCTGTTAGTTTGTTATATAAATAGTGCAACGTATGCCGGAAACTACTAAAAATCATTAGCTTATTCTTAGTTTCCGTTTGTTTTTTCTTAACAATCTCCATTAACGCATCAAACTTAGGATCCTCATCCGGCAGTGCGTCAGCAATCTCTAAAATTTCTTCTATTTGTTCCTGAATTGAAAAAAGTGATTTATCATGATTCAATGCAGAAAGATCAATAGATTCATCATCATTGTCTGTAATTTCATACAGATGCCTATAAAGAATACTTCTCAACATTGGTGCCAATCCAAACAGGCAGCTAGCTGTCTGACGTCGAATCGTTGTCATCATGAATTTTGTATTATCCGTACAATGAATCGTAGAGAAAATCTCGTGCACGACCTCCAATACTTTATCATGTAGCTCTCTCTGTTCAGGAGTAAATTCAACTGTAACTGTATAAGGCTTACGTATTGTAAATTCTCCAATATCCCGACGCCTTGTACGGCTGATTAAATTTGAAAATGTATGCATATTTTCAATATCAGAAATCAGTTGTACTCTTTCTTCAACAGATATTTCGTTTTGATTTAGTACACGTATAATTCCTTCCATTGTCGGATTACCCTGAAATACTTTTTTCCCCCAGGAAGTATTACAGGCATTTATAATCTGTTCATAAGCGTTTTCTTTCCAGCCCTCTTTAAATCCCCTGACATACGTTGAAGCCATATTGATAAACTGATTTGGCTCTGCCATATCCTGAAATGTCTTTCTGTCGATAATCAAATCTGGACGTAAAAGATTCAATAAAACAAATAAATCGTCGTATTGAAGTTGAACAGGGGTTGCCGTTAATAAAACTACGGCTTCTGCTGCATCACAAAACCGACTAACGGCACGATAGCCATAAGTCGCTGTATTTCTAATGTGATGTGCTTCATCGACGATTACCAGATCAAACTCTGGTGGATCCACTTCCATCAGACCTTTATGTTTTTTATTTCCAAATACATTACTTTCATCAAACAAGGAATACGGGATAATCGCTTTCTTATATTTTTCAGGCCACTCTCCTTCCATATCAAGTTCATTAATACAATGGCGGAATAAATCTCCGTCCAATGCCGTAAATTCCTCGCCAAATCGTTTCATCTCCTCTTCCCATTTCCGTTCAGAGACTAACGGACGAGGACAGATAATCAATACTGAATCTAAATTTCTTCTAGCCTGCAGTTCTCGAAGAATTAATCCTGCTTCTATCGTCTTTCCTACACCAACCCCATCTGCGATTAAAAGGCGTGGTCTGTCCGCACGTATAAATTTAAGAACTGGTCGAAACTGATGTGGAATAAAGTCAATCTTAGCTGTATTTAAAGAATACAATGAAGATATAGATGGATTGCGAATCAAAGACGCAGTAAGACCTGCATTGAATCTCTCTGCATTCACTTTCTCCATTTCTTCATCAGATTCCTGAATATCAATTTGTGATTCATAATATGTTTGCATACCGGCTGCTGTAAATACCTGATATCTTGTTTCCGGATATCCTTCCATAATATTCACTATTGCACCGGTAATACTCTTATCAGACTTTAAAGTAATTACCTGTCCCTGTTTAAATCTACTCATAACTCATTCTCTCTACTCTTATTTGTAATCAATGCCATCCTGCAGCCTTACCCACCTCATTCGCACAGATAAATCCCAGTATTGCCGCAAGATATCCAATTTTATTATTTATAATTCCAACAAAGCATAACCCCAAAATTGCTCGACTTCCAACCCAAATACTATTCGGTCCATGATTATGATTCTTCCGAACTTTAAAAAGCATATATCGAATCAACAACGTACATAAGAAAAATCCCATTCCATAAATCGTCAACTCCAGCATATCTTTACCTTCTTCAAGATATTTCGATACGGTATATTCCAAGTTCCCTGTTAGAACACGTTTTTATTCCAACGCTACTTCTTCCCTGCTCATGTAATTTCTGCACAATATGATCAGCAACTACCTTCTCTATGGCAACTTTATTTAATCTACCTTCTGCACGGAATTCATAAATTTGTTCATTCTTTTCAATTAACCTGTCTATATATGCCATAAGTCGGTGTCTCATCTGAAAAGAACATCCTCTCTGCACATAATAATTCGCCTTTTTACTTTTGCATTCCGGTAAGCTGCTATCTGCTTTGTGATCCTGATTCATTAACTCGTCTGTCAGATTGAAGTAATCATGTGCGATATGATGCTTGCTCTGTCCCATCGCACCTATATCCCATGTAACATCTAATTGATATGGTTCTTCTCCAATATTCACAATATTCCATGTATGTGGCGCAATTTGTCCGCTTTTTACTGAATCACCGGTCACAACAATACATTCATTGGTTCTCCTGTTTTAAAAGAATAACGACAAGAATTAACTCTCACTCATGTTCCTCTTCCCAATAATCATAAGCCTCGTCATATCCATCATCAAATTCGTCTTCCCATTCACCGGCAAAATCATCCGGATCGTCATATTCATCTACATCATATGGATCACTGTTCCATTTTGAAGAAGAATTTCCTTTACTGCCAGAATTACTAGTTCCGCCAGAACTCCATCCGCTTCCAGTGTTAGGAAGATATCCTCCGCTAGAGGTATGTGCATTGCTATTTTGATCCTCTGATTTCCTGTATACCAGCTCTTCATTAACAAAAACTCGTACATCATCATCGTCCCGATTTAACGTATATTGATGAAGATTATCTTTTTTTATTGTGATATTGTTAAGCCTGTTTTCATCGCCAATAAAGACAAGGACTGTTTTTCCGTTCTCTGTAATCTTATGCTGATAATAAGCTCCACCCTCATCACGATTATCTTTCATGCAGCATTCATCATTCAGTAATTTGATAAATGATTGGAAATCGCCATTTTTTGTTTCACGTTCGTAAATACTGTCAATTGAATTACTATAGTAGTCCAATACATAATATACACAATATTCATCTTGACCATAATCCCAGATGTTCCAATACTCATCAAAATAATCTCGGGTACAGGTGTCATAAGTCACTTTAAGATCTAACAGACCAACATCTTGCATGTCCTCCTGAAGATTTTCAGCGTAAGAAACCATATATTCAGAAGCTAGTTTTTCAGCTTCTTTTTGCTCTTTAACTTTCTGCTCCTCTTCGAGTTTCTTCTGTGCCTGTTCTTGCTCTTTTTCCAATTGCACCATTTTCATGCTTCCCCAAATGACAACAAGTATTAAAATGGCGAAAGTAATGATGCCCATAGCCCATTTTGTTGCTTTCTTCATAAACAAATTTCCCTTCCTCATATCTTTCAGCTTATGCCCCTAATAACAAAAATAAATTTGCCATTCATTGCCAAATCAATTTCTTATTTCTAACCAAAATTATATCATAAAACCATTAAAGTTTTTAGCTGAAATCAATATTTTTTTCTTTGTGTACATCGAGCTTTGTATTTAGGTTGCTACAATTTAAATACTCTTAATAAAAGTAATTTTCCTTCTTTGCCAAATTCTGTTGATACAAACAATATATATTTTTACTATTTCTTACAGTTTTACCCAACCTTTTTATAAAGTTATCGAATAACTAGCTTTAGTCTGTGTGCAATAAATTCTAAGCTATTTCCATCTTCCAAGAGATTTAATGTACATAATCTGCGAAGATCCCTGAGATTTGTTCGCGGTACATTAGCCTCTTGACAGTATTCTTTTAATCATTTATTAAGAACTGCCTGGCTTTTAACGTTACCTCTTTCTCCTATGCATACATAATTTTTCCATTTTTTTGCCATATTTGGATTCGATTTAAATAGAAATCGATTTATCTTTTTCCTCTTTTTTAACTCTGTGATAACAAGATCTGGTATTTTGATCGTTCGATATCCTGTTTCCTGAGATAGAGGTCTGAGCTTTTCCTTTATATCATCTTTAACCAGAACCTGACAAATGGTTAGTTCCTTTTCTTTAAAATTTATATTTGAAAATTTTAGACCAAGTAGTTCACCTGTTTTAAGCCCGAGAAAAAAGACTAATAAATATTCCAAATAACAATTTCCTGTTTGTGCTAACTTAAAAAAGCATTCTATATTGTTTTGTTTCCAAAAAACATATTTTTTTGAATTCATTGCATATTCTGTTATTTCATCAAAAGGAAAAGGCGAAATAAGTTCTTCTGCTATTGCACTGTAAAGTATCTCTGTGATGCATTTTTTTGCCATAAAAACGCAGCAATTGTAAAAAATTGTTTCCTTTTCTTCGTCAAGACAAAGAACCTGGATTTCCCATACGTTTTTTCCTTTTAAATATTGCAGTTGTTTTTTCATAAAAGTCGTCTCCTTTTTCTTTATATAATGTTACACATACAAAATGAAATATTTTTATTTTTTCATTCCGTTACAATTAATATGGAAGATTGAGATTTACGAAGAGATAAACTTTCTTGTAAAAAGAAAACGGCTATACAATTTGTATAGCCGTAAAAGATGATATTTAGATTTGTAGCAAAAAATAGAAATGGATCTTAGACATTAATTTTTTTTATTTCCATATGTAGGCGCATAGAAATCTGGAAAAAGTTCATTAAAGGTATGTTTGTATTCTTTTCCATACTCAAAAGTACGTAGAGCAAGGATGTAGAGTCGCGCCATTCGTTCATTCAGCCCTGCTGGTCTGGAAACTGTGCGTAGTTTCACATAATCATCCCCGTATTCATTCTCAATACCAATACTGTGGTAAAGTGTCTTGGACACAATTGGTTTAGTAGGCAAATTTTCTGCCTTAACCGTTAATCTGTTTTTTCCCGATATTTAGTATATTTTTGTATAAATAGCCTATTCTTTCACATAAAGGCTCTTTCCAAATTCATACCCTTTCTCCAAATACTCCGTCTTCTCAATCTGCGCCTTCCCATTGGTATCCCCGCATCCCCCGACAAAAACCATCCCTTTATCATGGAACCAAATATAATTTACCAGCGCAAATTTGTAATAAGACATCGCTTGTTCGAAGGTCCAGAAAAAGTTATCGGCAGCAGTCATTAGAAGTGCACAGTCTTTTACCGGATACTTCTCATACCGTCCAAGCGGACAAGTTGGATTTTCTTCTGCGATGCAGTAAAAGCGTTCAATAAATGCTTTGATTTTTGATGATAACGTCCAGAAATATAATGGCGATGCAAATACAATACAATCCGCTTCTTTAATTTTCGGAACCATTTCGTTAAAACTGTCTTTTTGAATACATAGCTTTCCATAACGACAGGCGTTAAAACCAGGACAACCTTTTACTTCATGATTCAAGAGCAATAAAAGCTCAACCTCATGCCTTGCACCTTTAGCACCTTTGGCAAAACTATTTACCAACTGGTCAGTGTTTCCATTCGCTCTTCCACCGCCCTGAATGATTAGAATTTTTCTCTTATTAAAATCTTTTCCTAAACCCGACTTTCTGCCCCAGCGATTTCTTCACTGCTACTTTCTTCTGCTTCAAACTCATAATCATTCCCCGGCAGGATCATATTCAGCACAATACCAGCAATTGCCGCAATTGCAAGTGCAGTCAGTGTAATCGAAGTTCCACCAACATTAAATGTCAGCCCATCACTGAATCCGAGTCCGCATACAAAGATTACTCCGGTAATAATCAGATTCCGTGATTTTGTCAGATCAACCTTATTTTCCACTACATTTCGTACACCAATCGCAGAGATCATACCATACAGCATAAAGCTGACTCCGCCGATAATTGCGGACGGCATTGTACCGATGATCGCAGATACTTTCGGAATAAAGCTGATAATAATTGCGCTCACGGCTGCGATTCGGATCACCAGTGGATCGTATACCTTACTCAGCTCCAGCACACCGGTATTTTCGCCATAAGTTGTATTGGCAGACCCGCTGATGAATCCGGCAAATGCAGTTGCAATTCCATCTCCAAGCAGTGTTCTGTGAAGTCCTGGATCTGCAAGGAAATTCGAGCCTACGGTTGCGAATATTGCAGATATGTCTCCTACATGTTCCATCATCGTTGCAATGGCGATCGGTGCCATAACAAAGATTGCTGAAATATCAAATTTACAGAGTTGGAATGGAGGAAGTCCAACAATTCCGGAAGCTGCTACGGATGAGAAATTCAGGATTGCAGAGCTGTCCGGATTGGTCATTCCCATTGCATTCATCACAAGTGCAACTGCGTAAGAAATCACAACACCTATCAGGATCGGAATGATCTTGAACATTCCTTTTCCCCAGATATTGAAAATGATAATGGTCGCCAGAGCCACAAATGCCAGAAACCAGTTGGTAGAGGCATTCTGAATTGCGGATGATGCAAGGCTAAGTCCGATACAGATGATGATTGGTCCGGTGACAACCGGCGGTAAATAACGCATCACACGTTTTACACCGACAATACGGATGACCATGGCAAAACCCAGGTAAAGCAGACCCGCTACGACTACACCTTCGCAGGCATAAGCAGCTTTATCATTGGCACTCATTCCAGCGTAAATTCCACTGTCCAGATGAGCAACCGTTGCAAATCCACCCAGGAATGCAAAGGAAGATCCCAGAAATGCCGGGACTTTCATTTTTGCACAGACATGGAATAAAAGGGTTCCAACTCCGGCACAGAATAAAGTAACAGATACGGTTAATCCACGTGTCGAACCCTCGCCACAGGCGTCTACAAAATAACTGTTGACCAGAATCGGCACCAGGATGGTTGCTCCGAACATAGCAAACATATGCTGGATACCAAGGATCAGCATTTTCGGCAATCCAAGACTCTTTGCATCACGAATCGCATGATTTGTTTGATTCATTTTCTCATTTCTCCTTTTCTTACGTCTTTAACATTTTGCACATTCTTAGTTATATATAGAGAGATTATCTGAGAAATACAAGTAAAAAATACATCTCCTGACACAGCTTTATTCGATTTTCCTCTGCGGTCCAGCAGGCATGTATCATTTTCTTGATCAGCAGATCCAGACTTTGGGAGTCGAGCAAAAATGGATTCGTCATGAATTACAGGGAGAAGTACATGAACCAAAGAAACTCCCAGATTATCCTGCAGACATTCCGGTCCCGGAAACTGTTGAAATTACGGTAACTATCTGTGATAAAAAGAAAACCATCAAAGCCAGTACCAATGACACAATTCTGCAGTCGCTTGAAAAAAATGGTATTGCTGCTCATGCACATTGTCGTTCAGGAGAATGTGGCTGATGTCATTCTCTTCTTTTAAAAGGGGATGTATACAGTCCGAAAAAACTGGAACACCGCAGAGAAGCTGACATTGATTTTCACTATATTCATCTATGCTGTACGTTCCCGTTAACGGATATTGCCATTGATGTCCCATGTGTATAGATGAGCGTTCTTAAAAGCGTATAAATAGCAACAGCAAAGAATAGATTTTTAACCGGAGTTATTCTTTGCTGCTTTTTAATTCCTGCGATTATTCTTTAAATTCCACAGCATGCTTTCTTTTCCAGATCGGAAAAAGATTCCTCTGACAGACATAATTCTCCCGCTCTTTGATCCCGATCGTATGGAAAAATGTCTTCCACATCCCAGTGTATTCATCTTCGTATTCTTCTGTTTTCCGAAGTGCCTCAAACTCTCCGTCCGTCAGATAACGAAGATAATTTTCTCCGTCTTTTGGATGGGCACAGACGGTCTTCCGGTTATCGTCAACGATCATCCAGTATTCCGATGGCATACGGTCTGCGAAATGTCTTCCAACCAGCATGATCACATCACTTTTGGGTTCCAGATGGCTGACATATACACGCCCGTCGAGACTTTGAAACCGGGCGAATTCACGGAAATGATGGCTTTCATTTCCGACACTACGATACAGTTCTATTATCCGCATTACATGTGGATTGGTATAATTTTCGAGTACACCCGCTCCTATGGCAAATCCAACTCGTAAAAAATTATAGATTGCCTGCAGTGCGTCTTCTTCTGCTGAAAGGGATGCGTAATACACATACAGATATGCTCTGGAAGAAATATCTCTGCGGATAGACCGGGTGACTTTTTCTGCCTTTGAACAGTCTCCGTCTACATGGATATATTCATCCAGCAGTGTCGCCTGAAAAATCGGTTCTTTTTTCAGTCTTATCTGGTCATGACCGATTAGCAAAGCATCTGCCCATGCATCATAGATACAGGTCATGATGTCTTCCAACCGATCCTTACAAGTATATATCTTCATAAATTTCCTGCTTTCTCATATTGCTATAAGTATTTTCTGCCCTAATGATGTAACTATCCAATTCCAAAATCAGCAAGTGTCATCTGTGAGAAGCCTTCATTTGCATGAGCCATTTCCCAGGATTCCTTCCGGTCTACGCTGACCAGTTGTCTTGTGATATAAGTCTCTTCAAGTGGTGTGTGATACATCTGTTTTCCGCCACAGGTGATGAAATAGTGCGCTCTTTTCAGCACAACTCCCATTTTCTTCAGACTTGTGAAATCCATTCTGCCATATCTTCGTGCATTTACAATACGGCTGGCTGATTTCGGTCCGACTCCGGGTACGCGTAGGAGTTCTGCATAGCTTGCCGTTTCTACTTCAACGGGAAATAATTCCAGATGGCGTAATGCCCAATCACACTTCGGATCCAGAAGTTCGTTAAAATTCGGTGTCTCTATGGTTAAAAGTTCATCTGCCTGAAATCCGTAAAACCGGAGCAGCCAGTCTGCCTGATAAAGCCTGTGTTCACGCAAAAGCGGCGGTGGAGTTCCAATCTCAGGCAGAACAGGATCTTCATTCAGCGGGATATATGCCGAATAAAAGACACGTTTCAGATCAAATCCCTGATAAAGCTGCTGCGTGGTCTGTAATAAGGTATAATCGCTTTCACCTGTCGCTCCGATGATCATCTGGGTGCTTTGTCCTGCCGGTGCAAAGCTGCGTTTTAATCTGGACATATCATGTGGTGCAAGTTGATATGCCTGATTCCAGGTGAAGGAAGAATCCAATACCGCAGGATTTGACTGTGCAGTAATTGGGGATACATCTGCTGCTTTTTGCAGCGCTGCCCTGCTATCCAGTTTCCTTCGGAACTGTTGTTTGGAAGTATCAGAAAAAATTCCGTTATGCAGGAACTGATTTCCACGGCTTCTTTCCATATATGATGAGTTTCCGATTGCCATGCGATGTGCGACAATGGTATTCTGCACCTTTCCCATCGGACTTAGGATTGTCTGCATAGTCTTGTTCGGTGCCAGATTACGAAGGCCCTCAGAAGTTGGTAGTTCCAGATTCACGCTGACACGGTCTGCAAGATAACCTGCAGCCGCAAGTAATTCATCCGAAGCCCCCGGAATCGTCTTCACATGAATGTATCCGTTAAAATGATATTTGGTGCGGAGAAGAAGCAGGGTCTCGCACATCTTTTCCATCGTATAGGTTGGATTTTTCAAAATACCGGAACTTAGGAAAAGTCCTTCTATATAATTCCGTTTATAAAATTCGACTGTAAGATTACAGATCTCTTCCGGAGTAAACGTAGCTCTTTTTACATCATTGCTCGCACGGTTAATGCAGTATTTGCAATCGTAGACACAATGATTGGTCATTAAGACCTTAAGTAAAGAAATACATCTTCCGTCTGCCGCAAAGCTGTGACAAATTCCACATGAAACGGCATTACCGAGTTCTCCTTTCTGTCCCCGGCGACTTGAGCCGCTTGATGTACATGCGACATCATACTTTGCAGCATCAGCAAGAATATGTAATTTTTCCTGTATTGTATAATGCTCATTTGTCATTTCTGTATTCATATTTCTATTATACAAACATATGTTCGATTACGCAAGTGCTTTTTACAGTTAAAACAGAGGCAATCAAGAATTGACCTGAATATACAGACAGGGTATGTACAGTTTCATTTGCCATACATACCCTGTTTTAGTAAACATATTTTCTTTTATTTAAGAAATATTTTTGATCCATGCTTCATGCAACTCATCAACGGATGACATTATATAATCCGGTTGATGTTCGTATGCCTTTGCTTCTTCTTTTGTTGCCTCACCGGATAATACAAGTACCGTCTCAACACCGGCATGATATCCACATAAGATATCCGTATACAGGCGGTCTCCAACGATTAAAGTCTCTTCTTTCCGGTAATGATTCCGCTGCAATGCAAGTTCTACCATTTCAGGCTGCGGCTTACCAATAAAATACGGCATTCGCTTTACCGCATGTGCAAGCATTTCACAGATGGAGCCACAGTCTGGTACAAATCCAAATTCAATCGGACATACATAGTCTGGATTTGTTGCAAGATAATCCACATTTTTTGTACTCAGCAGCTTACATGTATCAGATAATTTTTCATATGTCAGCTGATTATCATAAGAAACTACAACGCAGGTAATTCCTTCATCCTCGCAATCGCTTGTTACGTGGATTTTATTTTTTTTTAGTTCCCGGATAAAGGACCGGGTTCCCAGCACATAGATCAGTTCTCCGGCATGATTTTTCTTCAGATAATCAATGGTTACATAGGATGCTGTCAGGAAATTGGTGTAATCGGTGTTGATTCCAAGGACCTGAAAAAATCTGATATAATCATCGATGCTCTTGGTTGCATTGTTTGTGATAAATACAAACTGCCCGCCATTTGCCTTGATGTCTTTCAGGAAAGTTGCGGATCCTTCAACGAGCTGATTCCCTTTACAGATCGTACCGTCTATATCCAGCAGAAAAAGTTTTTTATTTTCCAGCATGATCTTATGCTTCCGCTTCTTTTTTGATCTGCACTGCCATGTCTGGATAATTGGTGATAATTGCAGTTACTCCTGCATCGATCAGCCATTTCATATCCGCTTTTTCATTGACTGTCCAGACACGGACATTCAGATTGCTGCTCAGATATTCTTTCAGGAAATCTGCCATTTTTACATGATATACTGCCGGATGCAGTCCGTCTACTTTTGTATTCTTCGCATACTCTGCAACATTCAGGATCACATCACTGTACAGATAAGCGGTTTCTGCTTCCGGCACAATTTTCTTCATCTGCTGGATGCTGTAATGGTTAAAGGAAGAATAAATCACCCGTTCTTCCATTCCGGCTTTTTTTACAAGATCCGCAACCTTCTGCTCGATTTCCGGATACCAGTAAATTCCTGTTTTCAGCTCAATATTGACCTGGATACCGGATGCTTTTACCGCATCCAGTACTTCTTCCAGGGTTGGGATCTTTGCTGCGGAATACTCCGGGAATTTGTTTTTTAGTACTGTAAGCTCTTTTAACTCTTTTAAGGTATAATCCTTGACCCATCCCTTTTTTTCTGTAACTCTGTCGATGGTTTCATCATGGATCACAACCGGGATTCCATCCTTTGTAAGCTGTACGTCAAGCTCGATTCCGTCAGCACCCTGTGTGATTGCCAGTGCAAATGCTTCCAACGTGTTTTCCGGTGCATATCCGCTTGCACCTCTGTGTGCAAATATTTTTGTTTTGCTCAATGTTTACTGCCTCGATTCTTTTTAATTATTTACAGTATTGTAGTCAGTGATCGCTTTGTTGATCGAATCTGACATTTTCTGTACTGCTGTGTCGACATCTTCTTTTCCATTCAGCATACTTTCGATTTCAGACTCAACAGTTGCTCTTGCTTCCGGGAATACACTTAAAAGCGCACCGCAATATTCCGGTGAAGAATCATGGAGCTGATCGATTGCTGTCTGGAACTGAGGATACTGCGCGATATTATCTTTGAATGTCTGTTCATCGTGTGCTTTTGTGGTAACCGGGAAATATCCTGTCTGTGCATTCCAGTATGCCTGTGATTCCGGAGAAATCAGGAATTTTACGAATTCCCATGTTGCACGGAGTTTCTTTGGATCTTTATTATTCAGTGCCCACAGAGAAGCCCCACCGATGGATACTCCGCCTTCATCACTTGAAGATACCTTCGGGAAATATGCAGTTCCCACTTCAAATTTTCCGTTTACATCCTGCAGGATCTGTTTTAATGAAGCTGTAGAACCAAGTGTGATTGCGGACTTTCCGGCTGAGAAATCTGCAAGTCCTGCATCACCGCCTTTTCCGACGATTGGAGCATAACCGTCTTTGTTGAGTTTCTGCCATGCGGTCAGGATATTCTTGGCTGCACCGTTTTTGTCAAAGTCAACTGCTATTGCGGCCTTTTCACGCCCATTTCCGTTATTGGCATAGTCCAGACCCTGTTTTCCGATAAACTGCTCGAAGAACCATCCGTAAATACCAAGAGACATTACTTCTTCGGCACCGCCTTTGCTCATTAACTGATCGCCAATCTCATCGATTGCTTCCAGGCTGTCCGGGATTTCTGTAATACCGGCTTTGTCGAACATATCTTTATTATAATACATAATTGGGGTAGATGAGTTAAAAGGCATCGAATATAATTGATTATCAATCGTATAATATGCAGCAAGGTTCGGTTCGATCTCGGATACATCATAATTATCTGCATCGATCATTTCCTGCATTGGCACTGTCCAGCCGGATTCGATCATAAAACGGGTACCGATTTCATAGACCTGTACCAGATCTGCACCCATATTTCCGATCTGTGCGCTCTTTAATTTGTTCAGAGAATCATCATATTCTCCCTGATACTGTGCTTCTACAGTAATTCCATATTCATTTTCATCATTAAATTTTTTGACAAGTGTATCGATTGCCTGTCCATTAACTCCACCCATAGAATGCCAGAAAGTAATGGTTGTTCCGTCTACATCCTTTGCATCTGCCATTTCTGCTTTTTCATTGCCTTCTGCTGCATCGGATGAGCCATCCTGGCTGATGGAAGATTTTCCACCACCGCATCCTGCAAGCATTCCGACAGCCATTGCTGCTACAAGTAATAATGAAACTGTTTTTTTCTTCATAATTTTCCTCCTGTTGTGATCTCTTCTAATTGGATGAAATTGTGTGTAATATTTACACATATATAGGATCGGGAATGAATGTTTTCCCGTTTCCAGTATAGGAATTAACCCTTTACAGCTCCTGAGAACATTCCCCGGATCAGTTGCTTCTGTCCGATAATAAAAATCGAAATCGATGGAATGATGATCATGACAACACCTGCAATCATCAGGGTAATGGACTGTGAATCCACACTGTCAAGCATACTGATACCGATCTGTACGGTTCGCATGTTGTTGGAACCGGTTACAAGAAGTGGCCACATATACATATTCCATGCATTGATAAAAGTATAAACTGCCATAGCTCCGATTGCTGACTTGGTCAGCGGGATCAGAATCTTAATAATGAATTTCAAATTACTGCATCCGTCCAGTTTTGCTGATTCATACAGAGACATCGGGAATGTCATATAGAACTGACGGAACAAAAAGATTCCCATCGCCGATGTCAGATACGGAATGATCAGTACCGCATACGTATCAAGAATCCCCCAGCTTCCGACGGTCAGATAATTGGAAATGATCGTTGCTTCGCCAGGAACCATCATGGTTGCCATAACAATTGCAAAAAGGATTCCTTTTCCCTTAAATTCCAGGAAGGAAAATGCAAATGCGGCAAGGGAACAGGAAATAATCTGTCCGATGGTAATACATCCTGCCATGATAAATGAATTTAAAATGAACCGGAGAAGCGGAACAGTTGTAAATGCCTCCTTGAAGTTCTGCAGTGACGGATGCTTCGGAAAAAGATTCAGATCCGTTGTAAATAATTCATTGGATGGCATCAGCGCAATGCTGACCGCGTATAAAAGCGGAAGCAGTATAAGGATTGCGAAAATGATATTTGCCGCAAGGCGCAGTGCTGTCTTACTTCTTCTTTTCGCCAGTGCCTTGGCGTTCATTTTATTTTTTAATTCCAGAAGTTCACTGTTTGAATATTTTCCTTCCATCGGAATTGCCATACTATTTAACTGACTCATTAGTAATTTACTCCCTTCTTCTCAATGCGGAACATCACCAATGTTACAAGCATGATAATGACAAATAAGACAACAGACTGTGCGGATGCACTTCCAAAACGATAGTTAAAGAATGCATCTCTGTAAATCGAGTATACGATTACGTTTGTGGATTCATTCGGTCCGCCTTCTGTCAGGATCTTGATCTGTCCGAATGACTGGAATGCCTGAATGATGTTTACAACAACGGTGTAAAACATGATCGGTGACAGTCCCGGAAGTGTCAGGCTGAAAAATTGCTGAACCCCGCTTGCACCGTCGACCGACGCTCTTTCATAAATGGTTTCGTCAATATTTCCGAGTCCTGCCGAAAAATACAGAAAATTGATTCCGCTATTTAACCAGGCGGTAAGGATCGCGACACAGTAAAGTGCGGTGTTTGGATCGTTCAGCCAGTTGATATCAAGTCCGAGAAGCTTATTTACAATTCCGACTGCCGGATGGAGCATGATCTGGAAAATCATGGCTGCCGAGCTTGATGCGATCGCCATCGGAAGCGCGTAAGCGGTACTGAATACGCGGATTCCTGGAAAAGCTTTGTTACAAAGAACTGCAGCAATCAATCCCAGGAGCATTCCGCCGAGTACAACGATGACAACAAAGACCAATGTAACTTTTAAACTGTTTCTAAAGGATTCTGAACTAAGCAGATCTATATAATTCTGAAGACCTACAAAGATTTTTGCCTGTCCCATTTTGTTTGTCATAAAAAGGCTTAAGTAAACTGTCTTTACAAATGGGTAGAACAAAAATACTGCAAAGATCAGAATACTTGGCACCAGATAAAGGTACGGTGTAATTTTTAGATTCTTTTCTTTTTTCATTCTTAATATCCTTTCCTATATAGATTCAGAATATTTTCCTCTGTCTCTGTATCAAATATGTGAATCCGATTTGGATCAAAATACAGATCTACCGTTTCACCTACTTTTGTCTGGTTGGATGGCTCCAGCCTTACAGCATGCGTTCTGTGCTGTTCATCAAAATACAGGAATACTTCTGCTCCAAGCATTTCTCTGGTAACGACGGTTTCCCGTATTCCGGCACTGTTTTTTGCAAATCCGCTGGCTTTTGCTTCTTCGTATTCATAGATATCTTCCGGTCTGATTCCCAGGGTCACACGTTTTCCCAGGTATTCTTTCCGGAGAATTTCTTCATTACGCCCAGCTGGATATACTTTTTTTACTGGTCCTGTTGTTGCAAATAACAGGACTGTCTTATCAAATTCTTTTTCCACTTCGCATTCGATAAAATTCATGATCGGTGCACCTACAAATCCTGCGACAAATTTATTTACCGGATGATCGTAAATGTTCTGCGGGGTATCTACCTGCTGGATCAGACCGTCTTTCATGACAACGATTTTTGTCCCAAGCGTCATTGCTTCTGTCTGATCGTGTGTAACATAAATGATGGTGGTATCTAACTGTTTATGTAACTTTTGCAATTCAACACGCATCTGCGCCCGAAGCTTTGCATCAAGATTGGAAAGTGGTTCATCCATAAGAAATGCTTTTGGCTGTCTTATGATTGCCGCGCCAATCGCAACACGCTGCTTTTGCCCGCCGGATAATGCCGCCGGTTTTCTGTCAAGCAGAGATTCAATCTCAAGGATTCTTGCTACTTCTCTGACTTTTTGATCAATTGTTTTTTTGGGAACCTTACGGATTTTCAGCGAGTATGCAATATTTCCATAAACGGTCATGTTTGGATATAATGCATAGTTCTGAAAAACCATCGACATATCTCTTTCCTTTGACTCCAGGTAATTGCAGAGTTCTCCATCAATCCAGAGTTCTCCATCCGTAATGTCTTCCAGTCCTGCAATCAATCTAAGTGTTGTAGATTTTCCACAGCCGGAAGGTCCTACGAAAATCACAAATTCTTTATCATGAATGTTTAAGGTAAAATCTTTTACACCATAATGTGTGGAATCAAATTGCTTACAGACATTTCTTAACGCAATTTCTGCCATCTTTTTCCTCCTTCATAGCCACGAATGTGGCTTCGTTCTTGCTCTTATGTCCGTAAAATATCGTAACATTTCTGCTTCTGAAAGTGCTATCATATTTCTGCTAAAGAAATGTTAAATGGACGTATATTATTATATACAAATGTAAAAAAATGAGACAGTCCGCAAACTGTCCCACTAAAATTTCGTTATAAAATTATAGGTATAAATATTATGCTCTCTTCCGTTCTTCCAGTGTTCTGGATATTTCTTCTGTCTTTTCATCTGTTAATATGTAATGTTTTCGGAACACAAGTAATCCGATCAGCAATACAAGAATCGGAATGATCGTCATACACATCCGAAGTCCCAGCCTGGAAGCCGGTGCGATTACCGTCAGTACTTCTGCCGTTTCATCCTTCTTGATCTGGAAGATCTGAATAACGATCGAAGCCGCAAGTGCAGCCACGCCAGATGCCAGCTTTACCACAAAGGTCTGCATCGAAAAGATTACCGATTCGTCACGCCGGTTATTTTTCAATTCTCCGTAATCTACCGTATTTGCAAGGAAAATCGTCACAATAACATTCAGCATACCAATTGCCGACATAATAAGGAATGCCGGAACCAGAAGCAGATAAACACCGGTACTTCCGGAGAATGCAATCACAAGAAGGATCAGATATCCTGCAAATGCCATGGAAAAGCTGGCATAAAAAAGATTTATCGTATTCATAAATTTCCGGAGCAGCGGAAACAAAATCATCATCGCAAGGATCTGGAATGCACCGCCAAAGGTATTAAAAAGCGTATAATTGCTCTGCCATGCTTCCGGACTGAAATCATATTTGAAAAAGTAAATGACCAGATTCGATGTAATATATAATGCGGTATTGATCATAACAATTGCCACAACCATGGTCATTGCCTGGTCATTGCGAAACAGTGCCCGGAACATTTCTTTTACCGTTGCTGTTTCCATATTTACCGAAGATTTTTCTTTAATAGAAAGGCAGGTAATCGTGATAAAAATGAAAAACAAAACCGCAATGATCAGTGCAAAATAGCGGTATCCAAGCCGTTCAATTTCCGATGCACCTTCCCCGCCTGCCAGTTTGCCAAGCGTGGATACAGAAAGCACAGTAATGATCGTGACGATGGCAGAACCAACGCCGGCACAGGAACGTGCCATTGCAGAAAGATTTTCGCGCTCTTTTCCGCTTTCGGTAAAAGCAGGAATCATGGACCAGTATGGAATGTCCATCATCGTATAAGTTACGCCCCAGAGTATGTAGGTTATAGCCGCATAAGCAACCAGTCCTCTGCCTGAAAGAGAGGGCGGTGCAGCAAACATCAGATACAAAACAATGGCATTTGTCAGTGTACCGATAAAGAGCCACGGTCGGAACTTGCCCCATCTGGTTTTCGTCTTTGCTACGATGATTCCCATGATCGGATCATTAAATGCATCAAAAATTCGGGCGATAAACAGGATCACCCCCATTGCCACAGCACTGACACCCATGATGTCCTGGTAATAATAAAGGACATAGGACGCTGACAGCATATAGACCATATCTTTCCCTACAGCCCCGATTCCGTAGGCAAACTTTTCTTTTCCTTTTAGTTTCTGTACTTCTCCCATAACAAATTCCCCCTTGTCAGATTGTAATGCCATCGATCAGAATGGATACGACTTCATCTAATGCCTCATGATAAGAAATTCCATTCTGGACCAGCACGTCTCTCTGAAAAAACTGTTCTAATGTGGCTTCCATCATGGTTTTTAAAATTGGAATCTGGATATTTCGAATTTTTCCTTCTGTGATGCCCTGTTCCAGTAATGAAATCGTACTCTCCCACCCGGTTTCCAGACGGGATTTTACTTTTTCATAAACTTCGGGATACCTCTCCTTTAGCTGATAAAGCTGTCTGAGATCAAGCTCCCGATACCCTTCCGGTAACACACCAAGAATTGCTCTGATTTTACCAACCGTATCCAGACTCAGATCTTGAAGAACTTCTTGTTCACTTTCTTCGATCGAGGAAAAACAATAATCAACCATCTCCAGAACCAACGAATTTTTGTCAGGAAAAACAGTATAGATTGTTTTTTTGCTGATTCCCAGAAGAGATGCAAGATCATCCATTGTAAATTTTAATCCCTTTTTTTGAAATGCCTGGATGGTTGCTTCGAGAATATCGCCTTTTAAATTTTGATTCGGCACAAGATCATCTCCTTTTGGAAACTATTTCTCTTGTAATAGTTTCCTTGATTGTAGCATCTTTGCGCACAAAAAAACAAGCAACTAAATTCACAAAAATAGTTTCTTGTTTTTGGTAACTTTTTAATATTGAATGACATCTCTTTTTCTGCGGATACATTTTGATTTAAAACTCTCTTGGTTGCAATTTTTTTTAGTATAAAAACAGCTGCGGAATTGCTTCCACAGCTGTTGCGTGCTTGAAACCGTACCTCTACACTGTGAACTGACACAGGTTTTTTACAGGGGGATTTAAAAATTTAAATTGTATACTTTTCCAAAAATGTTTCTATGAACAAGAACACATAACCTGATAACAAATAACCAATAAACGATGACATTGAACCATAACCAACCGTCTATAAGCTTTGTTGAAGATATACCCTGTACGGAAATTCCTACTTAGATATCCACATCAAACAATACTGTCTGATTGTAACGATCCAGTGCAATCTGCATTTCCATAATTGTATTGGAAATACGGTCGTATTCCTGACGGATTACTTCCAGATCATAGTTGATATATTTATATTCCGGTACCGATCCGGATGAACTGAAGGAATTACTATACACACGCATTTTCGGAAGCCGCTTGCGCATATCGTCAAGAACAGCTTTTCTTTTGTTAAGCTGCGCCATTCGGATCAGAATGCTGTCAATGCTCATCTCCTGATTGCCGACCTGCACTTTTGCGGTGGCATTTGTCAGGTTCAATGTATGTTTGATAGTAACAATCTTCCTGTCAATCTCGTCAATTGTATTTGCAATGGTCATATAATCATATTCCGGAATGACCGGCTCCTCATTGACCGCTGCCACATAGGTACTGGATGCTGCCTCCTTGTTTACCCAGAATGCTTTATCTTCCTCAAGGCTTCTCAACATCTTGTTTGCATAAGCTGATGTAATTTTCTTCATGATTTTTGCCTCCCATACTGTTCTCTTGCTTACAATATAAATGATGTAACCGGATTGCTCCATTGCTATGCAATTCCCGCAATTCTCGAACACCATATAAATAATATCTGTTCCTCAACTTCTGATTTAATTATAATTATATGATAGCAGTTTGTCATTCAACCAACAGTTTAAAACTCCACAGAAAGAACAAAGAATGTGCGAAGCACATTCTAGCGCCTGTTGGCGGTCGCTTGCGACATCTTCATTATACGCCGCAGTGCGCATCCTGCCGGAGGCTTTTATTACATAGAAAATGAAATTTCCTATGTAATAAGAAATATCCCCGTCAATGACGAGGATATCTTCAATCGAAGTATGTAATAATCTACTTAAAATAATAAAATTGTCTATATTGGGTAACGATTTGCCGGAAATCCATTTATAAATGGCCTGCGGATTTTCAAATCCAAAAGCTCCCTGGATTTCCCGAATTGTATATCCTTTTTCCAAGAGTAGCTTTCTTATGCGTTCTCCAGTCTTTTTCGGCTGGATTGACAAATACATGGGTTCCATACTTTGTGCCTCCATGATTCAGAATCAAGTTCCCTGATAACTTATATATTATAACACAGAAAGCATCGGATCACCAGTATCAGTCTCTAAAACATCAGAAAATATATTTACAGATATTCCGGATCCACCTGTTTGCCATCGCTCCAGATTCTTTCCAGATCGTAGAACAGACCCTTTCTGTCCTTGCTTCGGAAATGGATTTTATTCAATCAGAAGTTTATAAAAACAGCTTTTTCCTGGAAACCAAAATGAGTAGAAATCCTTAAAACCGTTAGAAACAAAGATTGTCCAGCAATATCCCCATAAGATATGAAAAGCAAGGATAACATTTTTATGTATATTTGTTGTTTTTGTTGTTTTTTATATACCTCACGTAGTTTTTTACATGGGTAATCTTGATTTTTTTGTTATAATAATATCATGAATTTAACTAGAAGAATATTCACCAATTTCAATGTAATTCGGTAAAACGCTAAATTTTTTGTAGGCAGAAGTGTGCGCATTGGTTAGGATGTGTATATGTACTAATACAACTTGCTGTAATATATGCAAATTGTATAAAGAATCGTGGCGTTTAATATTTATGGAATGGAGAGAGGATAAAAATGAGAATTTACAAAGCAAAAGATTACGTAGACATGAGCCGCAAGGCTGCCAATATTGTTTCTGCACAGGTTATTATGAAACCAAATTGTGTTCTGGGGCTTGCAACCGGATCTACTCCGATCGGTCTTTATAAGCAGTTGGTGGAATGGTATAACAAAGGTGATCTTGATTTCTCAGAAGTTATGACGGTAAACCTTGATGAATATAAAGGACTTAGCCGTGACAACGATCAGAGCTACTACTATTTCATGCATCAGAACCTATTTGATCATGTGAATATTCCAGCTGAGAATACACACCTTCCAAATGGAATGGAACCGGATTCTCAAAAAGAATGCCAGGAATATACCGATCTGATCCAGTCTTTAGGCGGCGTAGATCTTCAGCTTCTCGGAATCGGTCATAACGGTCATATCGGATTCAACGAACCGGGGGAAGCTTTTGACAAGCAGGTTCATTGTGTAAATCTGACTCAGTCTACCATCGAAGCAAACAAACGTTTCTTTGCTTCAGCTGATGATGTTCCGAAGCAGGCTTATACAATGGGAATCAAGACGATCATGCAGGCAAAGAAAATCCTGATCGTTGCAAGTGGCGAAGATAAAGCAGAAATCGTAAGAGACGCTTTCTTCGGTCCAATTACACCGAAGGTTCCTGCTTCTGTTTTACAGCTGCACAATGATGTTACTTTAGTAGCTGACGAAGCTGCACTTAGCAAACTTCCTTTATAATCATGTCTGCAAGGAACGGAGGCTTTGAAAATGATCATTAAAAATGCGTCAATTTATACAGAAGATCATACTTTTGTGAAAGGGAATGCAGTTGTAGAAAACGGCAGATTTGTAAGTTTTTCGGATTTTCCGGAACAGGATGACCAGATCGTGGATGCCCAGGGACTTTATATGATTCCGGGACTTGTGGACATTCATTTTCACGGATGCATGGGAGCAGACATGTGCGACGGTACAAAAGAAGCACTGGGTATCATTACAAAATATGAAGCGTCCATCGGTGTAACTTCTGTCTGTCCGGCTACCATGACAATTGCTAAAGACGAGCTTTTAAATGTTATGAAAAATGCAGGTGATTACTCCTACAATGGCGGTGCACACCTGGTTGGTATCAATATGGAAGGACCATTTATCAGTGCTTCCAAAAAAGGTGCCCAGGCAGAAGAAAATATCCTGCAGTGTGATTATGAATATTTCTGCCGGCTTCAAAAAGCGGCAAAGGGACTGATCAAACTGGTGGATCTTGCACCGGAAGAACCGGGAGCCATGGAATTTATCGAGAAAGCAAAGGATGAGGTGGTTATATCCCTTGCACATACCGCATCGGATTATGATACTGCAAAAGAAGCCATTCAGCGTGGTGCTTCCCATGCAACCCATTTGTACAATGCAATGCCACCATTGAATCATAGAAATCCGGGCGTGATCGGTGCAGTTAGGGATTCTGAAACATGCCATGCAGAGCTGATCTGCGACGGTGTACATATTCATCCGTCTGTGATCCGCGCAACCTTTGCCATGTTTGGTGCGAAGCGTATGATCCTGATCAGTGACAGTATGCGAGCAACTGGTCTGAATGATGGAGATTACACCCTTGGCGGACAGCCGGTAAAGGTAAAAGGCAATCTTGCTACCCTGCATGATGGAACAATTGCTGGTTCTGCTACGAATCTTATGGACTGTGTGCGTTTTGTGGTTAAGAAAGTCGGCCTTCCGTTTGAAACAGCAGTCATGTGCGCATCTGAAAATCCGGCAAAAGAAATCGGAATTTTCCATGAGGTCGGAAGTATCTCCGCTGGTAAGAAAGCAGATTTTGTGCTTTTAGATAAAGATTTGAATATAGTAAGCGTCTATGTAGATGGAAAGGAGATCACATGTTAGGTTTATTTAAAGGAAAAAATAAGGGGAATCTACTCCACTCCCCGTGTAACGGAAAAGTCGTACCGATCACAGAAGTTCCGGATTCGACTTTTGCGGATAAAATATTAGGAGACGGATTTGCAGTCATTCCTTCCGAGGGAAAGGTCTATGCACCGGCAGATGGGGAAGTGAGTATGGTATTTGATACTCTTCACGCCGTTACTATGACAAGCACCCAGGGAACAGAGATTCTGATCCATATCGGTCTTGATACCGTTACACTGAAAGGAGAACCTTTTACCCCCCATGTTGTTGCAGGTGACAAGGTAAAACAGGGAGATCTCCTGATGGAAGTTGATCTGGATAAGATCCAGGCAGCCGGATTAAATACCATTACTCCGGTACTCATCTGTAATACAGATACTTATGGAAAAATAGCCCTTCAGAAGAAAGGCGAAGTCACACTGGAGGATGCTGTGCTTAAATTATCCTAGGATCTGTGCTTTTTCAATCGAAGCTAACTGGAATGGTCCAGTTTAGTGTATACTTTTATTTTATTTCTAAGGAGGAGAAAAGATGAAATTCTTACAAAAACTTGGTAAAGCGTTAATGCTCCCGGTAGCTATTCTTCCGATCTGTGGTATCCTCATGGGTATTGGATACAGGTTATGTCCGGCTACGATGCAGGGTGGAGACATCCAGGGTGCAGTAGATCTGATCGGTCTGTTTTTAGTAAAAGCAGGTGGAGCTTTGATCGACAACATGGCAATTCTTTTTGCAATCGGTGTTGGTGTCGGTATGTCTGAAAAGAATGACGGTACCGGCGGTATTGCAGCTCTTGCTTCATGGCTTATGATGAAAACACTTCTTGCAACAGGATTTGTTACAACGATCATGCCTTCTATCGCAGACAGCGCAACAAAGACACTTGCATTCGACAAAATTGAAAACCCGTTTATCGGTATTCTCGCAGGTATCATCGGATCAATGTGCTACAACAGATTCAAAAACACAAAGCTTCCGGACTGGTTGGCTTTCTTCAGTGGAAAACGCTGTGTAGCAATTATTGCAGGAGTTGTTTCTATTCTTGCATCTGTTGTTTTATTATTCGTATGGCCATTACTTTTCGGTGCACTTGTTGCTCTTGGAAAAGGTATTGTTGGTCTGGATGTTGTAGGAGCCGGTATCTATGCATTCCTCAACCGACTGCTGATCCCTACCGGATTACATCACGCACTGAACAATGTATTCTGGTTTGATACCATCGGTCTTGGTGACTTACAGCACTTCTGGGCCGGTGAAACATCTGCAGACGTATCTTGGAGCCTTGGAATGTACATGTCAGGATTCTTCCCATGTATGATGTTCGGTATCCCGGGTGCAGCTCTTGCTATGGTAAAATGTGCAAAACCGGGTAAAAAGAAAGTTGCAATCGGACTTGTAGCTTCTGCAGCTCTTTGTGCATTCATCTGTGGTGTAACTGAACCGTTCGAATTCGGATTCATGTTCCTTGCACCTGTACTTTATGTAATTTACGCAGCACTTTACGGTATCTTCACAATGATCACAGTTGCACTTGGATTCCGTGCAGGATTCTCGTTCTCAGCAGGTGCGATGGACTTATTCTTCTCTGCTTCTCTTCCGGCAGCAGCTAAGATATGGCTTATTATTCCGCTTGGAATCGCAGCATTCTTAGTTTTCTATTTCGTATTCCTCTTCGCGATCAAGAAATTTGATCTGAAGACACCGGGTAGAGAAGATGATGACGATCTGGAAGCAGAAAAAAATGTAGAACTGGCAAGTGATGACTTCACAGCTATCGCAGCAAAGATTCTTGAAGGTTGCGGCGGAAAGGAAAACATTGCAAGCATCGACAACTGTGTAACAAGACTGAGACTGGAAGTAAAAGATATGACTGCAGTTAACGACAAAGTGATCAAATCTGCAGGTGTTGCAGGTGTTATTAGACCTGGAAAAACTTCTGTACAGGTTATTGTTGGAACTAAAGTACAGTTTGTTGCAGATGCATTCTCTAAACTCTGTGAATAATCTTATAAATCTTGAATAATTGTATCAGAAAAGCAGGGCGCATGCCCAATGTCATTAAGTTAATTTAAAAATTAAAAAAAGCAGAATGCAAGTAGGTAAAATCTCACTTGTATTTTGCTTTTTTCATTTTGTTATCTGTTTTTTTGCACGGCAAACAGACAGATGGATTGTACATTTGTCTATAATCCTATATAATGATGAATGGTTATGCTACCCTGTATAGAAAACTTACTGACGCCTGAAGTTTGACTTTCCGAGGGTCTCGACGCCCAGGTCTTATTGGTAATATATGTTTTTCTATCAGTTTAACCACATCAGGTGGACGAAGTTTCCGTTTGCGTCGCAGATATTCTCTGCAAATGTAAATGGCAATAGTAAAGTTCACCTGATTTTTCTTACTTATATTTTCTGTGTGTTCAACTACATATGTTGTAATTAATTCGCAGTAATTATATAAGGCCAATCTTGCAAATATTTCTTGCTTTATGTAATCCACTTTTTTGGCATGAAAACTAGTTAGCCCTATAGCATATTTCAATTCACGAAATGATGTTTCTATGCCCCATCTTAAGTGATATAATTCCTTAAGTTTTTCTGCCGAAAAGCAAAAACGGTCCAAGTTTGTAATTACTGTTTCGTAGGAATCATCTGCTATTTTAAACCTTGCAATTCTAAAGGAGATAGGATAATCCTCTTTGCTTCCTATTGGAAGATAATCAAAGGTTTGTACTGTTGGCATGAATTTATATCCTGCTTGTTTCTTTGACTTAGTTTGATTTCGTGTCAGAATCAGATTGATATCCATATCAAAAACTGCCGTTTGTGGAAGTTCTAAGCCTGATGCAATGCCATTGCTGTGAACATCTTTTATTCTAATCAAAAATTTCCAGCCTTTTTCTATTGCGTGAGACATAATGTTATAGTTTTCATATCCTCTATCAGCAATTAATATAACTTTGTCCAATGTCACCCTTTCTATCATTTGAATGCATGCTCTGTGTTCTTGATACGTAGAGGCAGTTTGAACCAATGCATCAATATAAGTTCTGTTTAAAACATCATACAGGGCATTTAGATGTAAGTGATTACCGGTTGCACCAAGTTGATTTGATTTCCAAAGAGTTTCCGGGTCGTTTAGATTCGGTGCAATAGTTAGATTGCTGCCATCGCAAGCCAAAAGTTGATATCCCTCATATAAGTTTTTTGTTTGAGCATTTTCTTCTGTAAACGCATGAAATAAGTATTCAAATGCTTCTGGTAGAATTTTAGCCCGCTGCTGTGTATACGCTGAAACAGTAGGAGCATTCACATCAAAATCGAAAAAATCCAAGAGTTCTTTATTCAGCGTGCAACCGCCGGAATTCATGGTAATGCCAACACATGTCTTAAAATTAATTTTGCGGTTTCTTGAAAAATCAGTATCTGGATTTTTCAAGAACAAAGATGGATTTCTTGCCAATTCTGAAATTAGATTTTCTAGTGAAACCGTAACCTTTTCAATATAGTGACTCATAATGTATCCTCCTTGCAATCAAGATATTCCTTAATTACAAGGGCCGCTTTCGCAACCTTAATATATATCGGTAGCGAAAGCGGCCGCACATTCTATCTTGTTTGTCAACTATTTTTACAAAATAAAAAGACTCCTATATTATTTCTAATATAAGAATCTAATTATTTTTCCTTAACTTAATGACATTGGGCGCATGCCCTGCTTTTTACATTTAAAAAAAGAATGTGCCGAAGCACATTCTCATTTTGAATTCTTTTATAATTCTTCCGGATCAACCTGTTTTCCGTCTCTCCAGATTCTTTCCAGATCATAGAAAACACGGTTTTCTCTGTCAAATACATGAACGATAATGTCGCCAAAGTCAAGAAGCACCCAGCTTCCGAGTCCATAGCCTTCACGCTGTTTGACTTCATATCCTGCTTTTCCGAGTGTCTCTTCTACATTGTCAACCAGTGCTCTTACCTGGCTTTCGTTGGTTCCGTTTGCAATGATAAAATAATCTGCAAGCACAGAGATTCCTGCAATGTCAATTACACGGATATCTTCGCCTTTTTTGTCAGCGAGTGCTTCGCAGGCAAGTTTTGCCATCTCTCTTGACTGCTCGATTGTCTGCATCAGTTTTTGTCCTCCTTTTCGGAATCACTGTTTTTCAGGTTCTTATAATATAAAAATGTCTCTTCTGTCGCAGGATCTAACGTTGCACCTTTTTCGGCAAGATATGCAAGTGTATCTTCTAGAATACGGTAAAGACATGCATCGATATCTACAAATGCAAGCGCACGTACTTCCGGAAGATTTGGTGCAACATCTCTTCCAGGCTCAATATAATCTGCGATATAAATGATCTTATCAAGCAGAGACATATTCGGACGACCGGTTGTATGAGACTCGATCGATCGTAGAATCTCTTCATTTTCTATTTCATATTTTTTCCGGGCAAAAAATGCGCCCAGCTTTGCGTGCAGAAGTCCCGGATTTTTGTACTCTGCATCGGAAATTTCGATATGATTTTTCTCGCAGAGCTTAATCTTTTCATCTGCCGGCACACATTTTGCACAGTCATGTAAAAGTCCTGCCGTCAAAGCCTGCTCCAGATTGGCACCATAACGCATGGCAAGGCAGCCTGCCGTATGCATCACACCGATCGTATGATCATAACGGTCTTTATCCAGGTACCGTTTTACTTTTTTCTGCATCTTAAGTATTGTTTCCGTCATGTTCACTCACCTGATATAATCTGTTCAAATCTATATAATCTGCAACCTTTTTCGGAATCGGAAGATCTTCTGTCTCTCCTCCTCGGATCATCTGCCGGATCTCACTGGAAGAAACCAGCATCACAGGGGTACGGAGAAGCCGGATATCACATGCATACTTTTCTTTCAAATATGTGATCTGACGGCGCATTTCTTTCGGCGCTCCTGCATCATCCCGATATGCTGCCAGGATGACCGCTGTTTTCAGAAGTCTTTCCGGACATTTCCAGGTTTCCAGATTGAAAAGAGAATCCGCACCGATGATAAAATAAAATTCATCCTGCGGATAAGTCTCTTTAAAATACTCCATTGTCTGATAGGAGTACGAAGTTTCCTTTCGATCCATTTCATAGGTACAAAGCCGGAAATACGGGATCTCTTCAATTGCAAGGCGTGTCATTTCGGCACGGTCCTGTAAATCTTTTCGTATTTCCGGATTTGATTTATGGGGCGGATTGCCGTTTGGCATATACCACACTTCATCCAGATGGAACTGCTGGTATGCATATTCACCAAGCATCAGATGCCCGTTGTGGATGGGATCAAATGTTCCGCCCATAATACCGATTCTCATAATCTATACTCCACTCATTAAGGAAGAACGATTTTCTTCTTGTCGTCTTTTCCCTCTTTATAAAGAACGATTTTTCTTCCGATAACCTGTACCACCTGGGAACGTGTACGCTCTGCAAGGATCTCTGCCATTCCACGCAGATCATCTCCACAGTTCTGAAGAACGTGAAGCTTGATCAGTTCTCTTGCTTCAAGCGCTTCTGCAACAGCTGCGGTAAGTTCCGGTGTTACGCTGGATTTACCGATCTGAAGGATCGGATCCATTGTCATCGCAAGGCTCTTTAAATAAGCTCTCTGTTTGGAAGTCATAAAACTTCTCCTTTCTGAAATTATGTTCTTTTCTAACGGTAATATTCAAACTGAAGACCGTACATACGGATAGTATCGCCTTCCTGAACACCTGCATTTTCAAGCTGTTCAAGGATACCGGTTTCTTTCAGGAATTTCTGGAAGAAAGCAAATCCCTTCTCGGAATCCAGATTGGTGTAACCAAGCATCTTTTCGATCTTTGGTCCCTCTACTACAAATATATCGTCTTCTTTTTCCACGGTATATGGAAGATCCATGTGGATGATCTCTTCTTCCGGGAAATATTCCTGTTCAAATACGATCGGCTTGTCATCCAACTTCTGAAGTTCATTATTTACATAGTAAAGAAGATCAGAAAGCCCTTCTCCGGTCACACCGGAAATCGGGAATACCTTGATTCCTTTTGGCTCGAACTCATCTCTCAGTCTCTGGATCGGATCTTCATCTTCGGAATAGATCAGGTCAACCTTATTCGCTGCAATGACCTGTGGACGCATGGAAATTTCTTTGTTATATGCTTCCAGTTCAGCGTTGATCTTGTAAATGTCTTCAACCGGATCACGTCCTTCGATACCTGCCGCATCCACAACATGGATCATCATCTTGGTACGTTCAACATGACGCAAAAATTCATGTCCAAGTCCGACACCTTCTGATGCTCCTTCAATCAGTCCCGGAATATCTGCAATAACAAATCCCTTTGCACCTTCCAGATCTACAACTCCAAGGTTCGGGCTGAGTGTTGTGAAATGATAATTTGCAATCTTTGGCTGCGCATTGGTTACACGGGAAAGGAATGTGGATTTACCAACATTCGGGAAACCGACAAGCCCAACGTCTGCGATCACCTTAAGTTCCAGATTCACCCAGAGTTCCTGTGCAGGCTTTCCAGGCTGTGCATACTTCGGAACCTGCATAGTAGAGGTTGCAAAATGCATATTTCCAAGACCGCCCTTACCACCTTTTAAGATGACCTGACGCTGATTCTCGCCCGACATATCGGCAATGACTTTATTGGTCTCTGCTTCACGGATAACTGTCCCTTCAGGAACTTTCAGGATCAGATCCTTTGCATCCTTACCATGACAGCGCTTTTTGCCGCCTTCCTCTCCGTCCTGTGCTTTATATTTTGTTTTGTGACGGAAATCTACCAGTGTGTTAAGACCTTTGTCCACTTCAAAGATTACATCACCGCCGCGACCGCCGTCGCCTCCGTCCGGACCGCCATTCGGAACATATAATTCCCTGCGAAAGCTGACGTGACCGTCGCCGCCCTTTCCGGATCGGATATATATTTTTGCTCTGTCTGCAAACATAATATGTCCTCCTTATTTATGACTAAAAACAAGGCTTCAAACCAAAAAAGTTTGAAGCCTCTGTTAAATCTGCTTATTCAGCTACTGGATAGATAGAAACCTGTTTCTTATCTCTTCCTTTTCTTTCAAAACGAACAACACCGTCAACCAGTGCAAATAATGTATCGTCACCACCGCGACCTACATTGATTCCTGGATGAATCTTTGTTCCGCGCTGTCTGTAAAGGATGTTACCAGCTTTTACAAACTGTCCGTCTGCTCTTTTTGCTCCAAGTCTCTTAGATTCAGAGTCACGACCGTTCTTTGTAGAACCAACTCCTTTTTTATGAGCGAAAAACTGAAGGTTTAATTTCATCATGGTTGTTACACCTCCTCGTATGTCAAATCCATATATTCTCTGTAGTTCTCATCTTCTGCAATCTCTTCCAGACCAAGAACCATCGCGTCAAGCAAAAGCTTTGCCTCGCGAGTCGGATTACCTTTAAGTCGATAGTCAATGAGTCCTTTGGATTCATCGGATACAAGGCTTGTACGGTCATCCGCAAATTTCTCAATGGCATTCAAAGTATTGATCGTAAGTACGGAAACAGCTGCGCAGACAATATCCTGTCCTTCTTCACTGAATCCTGCATGACCATGTGCTTTGAAACCTACACATTGATGTTTTTCATTTTTATAAATGGTTACTCGTATCATATAACCACCAGCTTCTTACGCGTTGATCTTTTCGATCTTAACTGCTGTATACTGCTGTCTGTGTCCGTTTTTCTTGTGGTAACCTGTTTTTCTCTTATACTTGTAAACGATAACTTTTTTAGCTTTTCCGTCACCAATTACAGATGCTTCAACTGTTGCACCTTCTACTACTGGTGTTCCAACTTTAAGCTCGTCACCACTTACTGCGAGAACCTGGTCAAAAGTATAAGACTGTCCGGCTTCCACACCAAGCTTTTCTACTTTAATGATATCGCCTTCGGCTACTTTGTACTGTTTACCACCTGTTGCTATAATTGCGTACATATGGCACCTCCTATTATCATTACTCGCCAACTACGGTGTCTGATCAAATCAGGACTTATAACCTCGTTGTGCGGCATACCTCTGTATTATACAGTGGCATACCGCACAAAGTCAACCCCTAATTTGCGATTTTTTTAATTTTTTCGTAACAATATCCGATAATGTCTTTTCTTGTGATGATTCCTATGAAATTCTGCTGGTCATCAATGACCGGAACAAAGTTCTGATCCATCGCTTTTTCCATCAGATCCTCCATATTGGAATCGGCACTTACCGGCCGGTAATCTGCTCTTCTTGCAATCTTCGTGATTGCAATGTCTTCTGCTTCTTTCAGATTCAGGATGTTCAGCTTCTTAAGTCCCCAGAGCAGGTCTCCTTCGGTGATTGTACCGACGTATTTACCTTCCCGGTTGATCATCGGAATGGATGAGTATTTGTGGTACTCCATGATTTCCATTGCCTGTCTGAGCGTGTGGTAGTCATATACAAATGCCACTTCTGCTTTTGGCTTCAGGAAAAATAATATATTCATTTTCGTATCCTCTCTTGTATGAATATTCTGTACAGGGGAGTTTTCCCCAACACCTGTACTATACCATATTTAAGGATCGAATTGAAGATTTACAGCTGAGTGTTAACAAAAATATCATAAATTGCTTTGATTGCTGCTTCAAAGTCGTGCTCTCTCACACCGATGATAATATTTAACTCGCTGGATCCCTGATCGATCATTTTTACATTGACATGTGCATGTGCCAGTGCAGAGAAAATTCTTCCGGCTGTACCGCGTGTCTGACGCATTCCACGTCCAACAACAGCGATCAGTGCAAGATCGGATTCCAGTTCGATGTCATCCGGATTCACGGCACGGTGGATGCCCGCAAGCACTTTCTGCTCATGTTCTTCAAATTCATCCTGATGAACGAAGATAGTCATAGTATCAATTCCTGACGGCATATGTTCAAAAGAAATTCCTTCATCTTCAAATACACCAAGAACCTTGCGGCCAAATCCGACTTCTGAGTTCATCATTGCTTTTTCAATTGTAATAGAAGCAAATCCACGCTTTCCTGCAATACCGGTAATTGTATACTTCGGCTTTCTGCAGGTTCCTTCTACGATCAGAGTACCCTTTTCTTCCGGTGCGTTTGTATTACGGATGTTGATCGGGATTCCTTCTTTACGAACCGGGAAGATTGCATCTTCATGTAATACGCTGGCACCCATATAAGAAAGTTCACGCAACTCTTTGTAAGTAATTGCTTCGATTCCTTTTGGATTCTTAATGATACGGGGATCTGCAATGAGGAATCCGGATACGTCTGTCCAGTTCTCATACATATCAGCATGTGTGGCTCTTGCAACGATCGATCCTGTTACATCAGATCCGCCGCGGGAAAATGTCTGGATCGTTCCGTCCGGACGTGCTCCGTAGAATCCAGGAATCACGGCACGCTCTACTTTTGAAAGTCTGTCTGCAAGTACCTGGTTAGTTTCTTCTGAAAGGAAGTTCCCATTTTCATCGAACTTGATCACTTCTGCCGCATCGATAAACTCATATCCAAGATAAGTTGCGATTACACGTCCGTTTAAATATTCTCCACGGGAAGCAGCATAATCTCTTCCGATCTTTTTTGCAAAATTATCACGGATGGTGGCAAATTCTTCGTCAAGAGAAAGAGTGATCCCAAGCCCTTCAATGATTTCCTGATATCTCTTCTGAATGTCAGCGAGTAATTCTGTAAATTTCTTCTCTTTTACAGCTGCGCCGTAACAACGATACAGCATATCTGTTACCTTGGTGTCGTCGGAAAAACGCTTTCCCGGAGCAGACGGTACAACGTAACGTCTTGATTCCTCTGAAAGAACGATCTTTCCTGCCTTTTTAATCTGTACTGCATCGGCAAGAGAGCTTCCGCCGAATTTCACTACCTTAATCATCTGTTGGTATTCCTCCATCTCTCAATTCATATATTCTGATCTGCACATGGCAAACCTGCATTTTCTGTAGAAACACCGGGCAGATGTTTCTACACTCATGTAGTTATTACTTTATTACGCTGACGTGAAAAATGCAAGATTTTCTTTTGGAATCTGTTGAAAATCTTGCATTTTGTCTAATAGAATTTCTTTTTTTGAAAACTTTCTATGCATGAATTACATCTGCAAATGTAGCATCCGCTGCTTTTCTCAAATCCTCCGGTGCAAGTGTCAGTTGTGCACCGATTCTTCCGGCACTTACATAGACTTTCTCAAACTGCTGTGCACTTGCATCAATGACCGTCGGAAAATGCTTTTTCATTCCGATCGAAGTGCATCCACCACGCACATAGCCGGTAAGCGGTGTTAACTCCTTTAAATGAAGCATTTCAATAGATTTTTCACCAACCGCTTTTGCAGCCTTCTTAAAATCAATTTCTGCTTCGATCGGAAGAACGAAAACATAATGTTCGCCACTTTTCCCTGTTGTGACAATGGTCTTGTAAACCTGTTCGTGAGGCAGATTCAGCTTATCGGCAGTTTCAATTCCATCCGTGAATTCATCGCATTCATAGGTCTGATATTCGTAAGAAATTTTCTTTCTGTCTAAAATTCGCATTGCATTTGTTTTGACTTCTTTTTTACCCATGTAAACTTTCCTCCAGTGTTTTTCGGATTTTCTTTCGTGTAATTTCCACCAGCTGCAGTTTCGTCATTCCAATCACATTTCCCGGATTTGGGTCCTTCTTTAATTCCAGCTGCAGATACGCAAGAAGTTCTTTCTTCTCTTCTGCTGATTTCATGTTGATAAAATCAATAATAATGATACCGGAAATATTGCGGAGCCGGATCTGGCGGACTGCTTCTCTTGCTGCCTCCCGGTTGATCTCCGGAAAATGAGAATTCTTTTTCAGACATTTTCCGGAATTGACATCGATTACAGTCAGCGCCTCGGTTGGCTGGATCACCAGATAAGCCCCGGATTTCATCCATACCCGTTCTTGTCTGGCTTCTCGGATCGCCCCTTCCAGGTTATAGCATTTTACAAGTGGATAAGACGCATCCGTATACGCACGGAGAAGCGGAAGTTCATCTGGCATTTCCGTTTCCAGATAAGTCTGAACTTCTTTATACAAAGCTCCATCTTCTACCGTTTCCTCTACAATAATTTCCGTCAAATCTTTTTTGTAAATATCCCGGAGTGCCTGTACGCACGGATCCGGTGCACTCTGCAGACAGCTGAAGCAGGTCCGCATCTTGCCATATTCTACGATTCTGTGATAGTTCTCTGCCAGTTTGTCAATTTCGGCACGGATCTGTGTTTCTTCTGCTTCCACACAATTTGTCCGGAAAATCAATCCGAAATCACAGTCTATATAGTCCTGTCCCAGCTTTTGCAGTTCTTCTTTCCTGACACCGTGGATTTTACCGGATACACCAATGGTACGATTGCCGGAAGTCAGTACTACATACTGCCCGGTGAAATTTAAGTTCCCGGTCACGACAGGCTGCTTGGTTTTCACTGCTTCTTTCTCCACCTGAACCAGAAGCTCATCACCGATCACAAGTGGCTTCTTTCCGATCTTATTGGTGAAAACTGGGGTATATTTTCCATCCAGCGCAAAATAGCATTGCTCACTATTGGCAATTTCAACAAATGCGCCACCGATATTCGGAAGGATTTTCCGTACTCTTCCGACATAAATTTCACCCAGGCGGCAGCTCTTTTTTTCTCCGCTACTGCCAAAGTGAAATTCCGTTACTTTCTCATCCTCTAAAAGTGCAAGCACCCGGCGGTTCATGCATTCCGTAAGGAGTACTTTTCGTTCCATCTATACAATCTCCGTTCCAAGCGCATCCAGTGGAACCAGAATCATCTTGCCCTCCGTGTTTTCGGATTCCGCAAAAGTTTCCAGTCTGTGGTGGGTAAAGGTCACTTCCTCCGCATCCATACCAAGATAGCGGACAAACGCTTCTGTGACCAGCTCCGGCTTTAAGTTCTGGACACTTCCTGCTGCCACACGCATATAAATCTTTCCGTCCCGGCATTCCAGCTTGTAGATCATCGGACGAATATCCACTTCTTTTTCACTCTTTTTCGTCTTTTTGACCACACAGATTTCATTCTGCGCATAAAAAGCTTCCAGCTTTTCAGCAAGATCTTCCGGCAGGCTGCCATTTTTTACCGAAGATAAATAGTCGGCACCTGCTACGATTGACATTCCTTTGCTTTTCTTATCATCCGGGATCTGCACAAAGCTGACGATCTCCATGCCGTCTACCATCTGTTCATTCAGCCGTCTGACCGCTTCTTTGCTGGCGATTGACTCGGTCAATTCGATATCAAAATATTCCCCGTCACTGGTAAGCCCTACGCCAAGTGGATTAGCGAAAGACATGATCATATGCGGGCTGTAACCACTGGTAAATGCGATCGGAATCTCGGCACGGCGAATCGCTTTCTGGAAATACCGCATGATATCCAGGTGTCCGATGAACTTCATTACTCCATTTTTCCGAAATTTAATTCTTGCCTTCAAAGCAGACACCTCCTCCGTAACTTGCTGCCCCACAGCCGGAACATTTTGCACGGCAGTTCGGGGTTACATTCCCTTCCATTGCATTCTTCCATTCTCTTATAAGGAAAGATTTTGTCACGCCACAATTGATGAAATCCCATGGGAAGATTTCATCTAATTCACGCTTTCTGAGATTATAGAAATCCATGTCTACACCTGTATTTTCAAAGGCCTGCAGCCATTTATCATAATCAAAATACTCATCCCACGCATCGTAAATACAGCCAAGACGGTAAGCCTCTTCCAGAACCTTTCCGACCTTCCGGTCACCGCGGGCAAAGACACCTTCCAGAACGGTTACTTCGGCGGTATGCCAGTTGTAGCGCAGACTCTTGCGGTTCAGCTGGTTGCGGAATGCTTCCTGTACAATTCCTGCACGGCGGATATATTCTTCCATCGGCTGCATGGTCGCCCACTGAAGCGGTGAAAATGGTTTCGGTACAAAGAAGGAACTACTTGCCGTGATCTGACATTTTCCATTTCTCTGATCCTTCGGAATTTCATAATACCGGCGTGCTACTTTATCTGCAAGAACAGCAATTCCTTCCATATCTTCCTGGGTTTCGGTCGGAAGTCCAAGCATGAAATAGAGTTTGACCTTCGTCCATCCACCTTCAAAAGCCTGTCCGGCTCCATTTAAAATGTCATCTTCCGTCAGACCTTTATTGATTACATTACGCATCCTCTGTGTTCCGGCTTCCGGGGCGAAGGTCAGACTGCTCTTACGCACATCCTGCACCTTGCTCATAACGTCCAGAGAGAACGCGTCAATACGAAGAGACGGCAGGGAAATGTTGACTCCCTGTGTGTGGAACTCATCGATCAGGAAGGTGACGATCTCTTCCAGTTCGTTGTAATCACTGGAACTTAAAGAACTTAAGGTGATCTCTTCATGTCCCGTATTCTTCAGCATTGCACGTGCCGTCTCTTTGAGCATGTTGATATCACGCGGACGTGTCGGACGGTAAACCATTCCCGCCTGACAGAAACGACATCCACGGATACAGCCGCGCTGAATCTCCAGAACAGCTCTGTCCTGGGTTACTTTGATAAACGGAACAACCGGCTTTAACGGATAAGTTGTCTGGCTCATATCTGCTGCAACTACTCGCTTGATCTTTTCTTTTGCATGTGGGTTATTTTGCAGGAAAGATTCAATCGTGCCGTCTTCTTTGTAAGTGACATCATAAAAAGAAGGAACGTAAATTCCCTCGATCTCTGCTGCCATTTCCAGAAATTCTTTCCGGCTTTTTCCGGCTCTCTTCCACTTTTTGTATGCTTCCAGAAGTTCATCATAAACCACTTCGCCCTCTCCGATATAGAACATATCGAAAAATTCTGCCAGTGGTTCTGGATTATACACGCACGGTCCTCCACCAATTACAAACGGATCTTCTAAAGTTCTGTCCGCACTGTGAAGTGGGATACCAGACAAATCCAGTACCTGAAGCACGTTGGTGTAACACATCTCAAACTGTAATGTGATGCCAAGAAAGTCAAACTCCTTCACCGGATCCTGAGATTCCAGGGTAAAAAGTGGAATATGTTTTTCGCGCATGATCTTATCCAGATCGATCCACGGAGAGTATACTCTCTCACACCAGGTATCCTCCCGGCGGTTGAACATATCGTACAGAATCTGGATTCCCAGATGGGACATACCAACCTCATATACCTCCGGAAAACACATTGCAAACCTTATATCCACCGCATTTTTATCTTTCATTACCGAATTGACTTCGTGTCCAATGTAGCGGGCAGGTTTCTCTATATTCAGTAAAATATCATCATCTAATGCTAATTTCCTCATTTTTCCTCCGTTTTTAGTTCTTTTGCTCTTAATTCTATAACGATTCACGCCGTAAATACAAGCAATATTTACAATTTTTTAACTTTACAACTATACCATTTATTTCAGAAAATTGCAAAATAAATGAGGTGAAAACAGCCTGTTTTTGCTATTAAGTAACAGAAAGTGTAGTTTCTGTACTGTAAAAGACTGTATGAGATTATATGTAACAGCTTGATCTTTTATAAGATTTTTGTTGCCTGTTACGCAATGATATGACGTATACATTGAATAATTATTCATTAAAATGTATTTTATACATAATTACGAATCTAGTCAATAAACAACAAAACAATGTCCTGGAAAACACATTGCAAACCGTATATGTTTTGCAGTATTCCCTTTCATTGTTGGAAAATCTGAAATAATTTAAAAAATTAAAAATTAAAATAATGCTTGTTTTATGGCATTTTGCAACAAAAACTATAGTTCTGTTACCATATAAGACCATATGATACAACACACGATTATATAATTATATTGACGGGCACTATCTTATTTTTAGAAAGGCATCACTTATTTTTGACATATCAAGTTCTTCGCTTTTATCGCTCATATGAATTTTGTCATATAGTGAATCGACATATTTTGTCATAATGCTGCTTGTATCAATTATGTCTCTTTGATCGTCAATATAAACGTCTTCAGTCATATCTACAGTTGAATGTCCTAATAATTTAGAGATTACTTTTAAATTATTAATATTCTTTTTCAATAATGTGGCATATGTGTGCCGTAAGTCATGCCAGCAATAATCATCAGGATTTATATCACATAATTCAAGGACATGTTTGAATGCGTGACTGATTTTGGAATCTCTTGATAATGGTCTTCCGTTTGAATTCACAACAACAAAATCAGGTGTATAATGAAAATTTACATCATTTTGATTCAAGTAATCATACTTATTTTTTGCCAAAATAATTTCATCTAAAACGAACTGGGGTATTTCAACGTTCCTTACAGAAGAATATGTTTTTGTTTGGATCAATTGACTTGTAGCCATTTGAGATTCCCAGCCATCTCCGTAAATAGTTCGTCCTTTTTGCCAGATAATATGTAATTGACGATTGGAAAAATCTACGTTTTCAAATTGAAGACCAAGTGCTTCACTTATCCGGATGCCAGTTGTAGAACAAATCAACATTAACAGATAGTAATTAGGTTCTTCTTTTTTGCAGGTTAGTAAAATATTTTGTAATTGCTGTAATGAAAAAGTTTTGCGTTTGGTCTCCGTTCTTTTTTTCTGTCGCATCTTTGAACGGATTGTTTGAACAGCGTAAGGTGCCGGGTTTTGCGCTATTATGTTAAACTCCTTTGCTGTTTTAAAAGAAGAACTAATAACGGCATAAGCGTTGCAACGCAAAGGGTTCGAAGCAATAGAATCCATAAATTTGATTAAATCAGAGGATTCAATGTTCGTTATGTATATGCGTGGCGATATCGATTTTAGCAAGTGGTTATATATCACGTTCCGATAATTTACGAATGTGGAATATGCTATTTTTTTGACAGATAAACAATCTGTCTTTTTGTTGTGCTGCAAAATAGACAAAAGAAAAAACACATCATATTTATCAAACAATTGCAAATATGATGTGTTTTATAATTATGTCAAAATTCTTAACTTAATGACATTGCTCCACAAGGGAATCTCTTTTACTGTTACATAGTACAAGGCATTTCTTCTGCAATTTGCTTAACAGTTTCGATCGGAATATCGAATTTATCTGCAATGAATTCACAAGTTAATCCTTTTCGTAATCCAGACTGTACAATTTTGCTTATACCTTCTTCTATGCCTTTTTCGTAAATTCCTTCACTTAAATTACACATCGTATTTGCCTCCTCCGCAAGATTAGATGCTTTTGGGAAATGATAGTCATTTTCAAGGATTGTAACCAGGTTTGGATTTAGATATTACACTTATTCTTTTGTACAGTCTTTAGCTTTCTCTATCTTCAAGGTATTCTGCAAGACTGTAATACAGTTCACCTGCAATTCCACGTATCTGCTCTGCGGCGGTCATGGAATTCAAGATTGCCTCCTGCTCTGCTTCTGCCGCAGCAAGGAAAGCACGGTCGATTATATTTTCCGGAATTGCTGATATTTGCACAAGTTCCTCCTCATAACCGGATGGGATTCTGTTTGCAGTCGTAAATCCGATCATAACCTCTCCGCTGCCATGGCCTGTGTAACCGCCGGTTCGTGCGATACCAACACCGGTTCTTTTCAGAATCCGTTTGAGCTGACGACTTGTCACTGGAAGGTCTGTAGCCAGAATACTCATAATAGAACCTTTATCTTCTTCAGATGCAGCCATATCACTCTTTTCCTGCTTCCATTCCAGAATCTTCGGACCAACAGCTTCTCCGTTCAGTACAAAATCTTCCGTTGCACCAAAGTTTGACTGAACCAGAACACCAATGGTGTATTCTTTTTCACCAATCGTGATCACGCGGGATGCAGAACCGATTCCCCCCTTCATGCCATAGCAGGTCGTACCGGCACCGGCACCTACATCACCTTCTTCGAATTCTTCTGATGCTGCCGCAAAAGCCTCACGCACTTCCTTTTCGCCAATCGCCCGTTTCTGGATATGATTGATCCGGCAGTCATTGCACTCGCCAACAACCGGATTGATACTCTGTGGCTCAATTCCGTCCTTACGGCTCTGTTCGATCACGACATCAACCATTGCATCCAAAACCTTTCCGACATTTAAGGTATTGGTAAGAGCAATGGGTGTCTCGAGGGTCCCCAGTTCCTCTACCTGCACCACGCCAGCACTTTTTCCAAATCCATTATGAATGTATGCAGCTGCCGTATAGTGCTTGGCAAATGCATTGTCCGGTCCAGGAACGATCACGGTTACACCGGTATGATTTTCTTCTGTCTTCACCGTACAATGACCTACCCGTACACCTGGCACGTCCGTAATCGCATTCCTTTCTCCTGTTTTTACTCTTCCGGGTACAATCCCAAAGTCCCGAATCCGTTTTTTCCCCATTTTGGTTTCCTCCTTGGATTATGTTGTATTTTTCAATACATGCTGGTTATAGTATAACACATCTCCGTTATTGAAGGATTTATTTTTTATTTTATGCGTCTGACTTTCGTGATCATCTCGGTTTTTACCGGTCTGTGATAGACAAATCCTGACTGCGGTTCAATGGCTTCTTCTACTTCTACATGTTCCAGTCGTTCAATCTCATCCCAGCCATCGATCACTTTTCCGATTACAGTGAAATTACCATTCAATCTCTCAGAAGCAGCAAGAGTGATATAGTACTGGCTGCCAGAACTGTTCTCTGGATCTCCTGCCATGGCAACAATCCCCCGTTCAAAAACGATTTTGGCATTTTCAGGATTGGTTTTAAATTCCGGTTCGACCATGATATCGATCTGTGGATCAACACCATCAAAAAACAGTGGCTGGAGGACAAATCCCGGTTCCAGACGTTCAATGGCTCTTCTGTCAAATATTTTCTTCTCTGCGAGCTGCATAACACTTCCGCAGGCAATCGGTGCGATTTCCGGCCAGAGTTCAAAGTGTATCACAGCATTCTCATTTACAGTTATTTCGATGATTGGTTTTTGATTCCCGGTATAATTGAATTTACCATCATTTTTCTCTTCCAGCGCTTTGATCATATGATAAGTATATTCATTGTACGGCATAGGGATTCCAAGCTCCTTTCCCATCCGCACAAGCGCACCGGAGAACATATCGATTTCCGTATGACGTCCGGCATCCAGATCCTGTAAGGTAGAATATCTGGCTGTCGGAGGAACTACGCTTCCGCGTCCGGATGAACTTCCTGTTTTACTCATATCGATTCCTTTTGCCTTCGCTACCATTTCCAGTTCTCTCTTTAATCCATCACTGATTGCTTTCATGTGGACACTGTCGCGGTAACATCCAACGCTTGTCCCCAGAATTGCCTGCGGCAGATTGTTGTATACATTCAGGCGAAATTTACACCATATCTCCTCCTGAATGTACTCGGTCGACCGGAAATGAATCCCAGTATCTGTAAACAACGCTTCCACCGCTCTCACACGCTCACTGTCAAACGGTGCAGATGGCTCTCCAAAAATAATTTCCAGTGTGGTCGGCGGATCAAAATGATAACCATCATCCTCTTTGTGTGAAGCCACTTTGATCAGTGCCGGTAAGACATGCTCCGTGCCCACTGTTCTTCCGATTATTTCTTCACTGTCGACTCCATTCATCAGGCTCATGACCACTGTATGTCCACCCGTTGTTTTTTGTATACTCTTCAATGTACCTTCCAGTGAACCGTATTTCAAAGCAACCACCAGCAGATCCACATTATGTGCTTCTTCTGGTGACCACACCTCCGGATGGTAAATCCTGCCATTATTCGCACATCCATTTTTCCTTAGACGATCCGCTCTTTCTCCCTCGGCAATCACGCCAAGCCGGACTTCCGGTTTCTGTGAAAGTCCCCAGATCACATAGGAGCCTACCGCCCCTGCACCTAAAACTGCAACTGATTTTATCTTCATCTTCTATCTCCTTTCGTTTTACGGATACTCATATTCTCATTATACTTTTTTACAGAAAATAGATCTCTTCATTCCGCCATATGTATCATATATTAACTTGCGACTCCAATCTTTACAACAAAGATTTTTTATTATAACAGGAACAAATATCTTCATGTTTTTGCAGAAAAAAAAGAGACTCCACAAGGGAATGTCATTAAGTTAAGATGACCAATCAAGATCTTAGCATCAGAAATGATGCTAG
>ERZ827516.107-NODE-107-length-101553-cov-15.871761_pt1 | contig 101553 bp, 82 predicted proteins | sample MGYA00519703_ERZ827516 | MGnify/ENA primary metagenome ERZ827516 (study PRJEB31778, sample SAMEA3449337) | human gut metagenome | biome: human gut; feature: human-associated habitat; material: faeces | place: United Kingdom | collected 2010/2012 ...
GTGCAAGAAAGAACGTTTGGACCGTTGCCAAGAATACTTGGGAAAAAGGTTTGACTTATGCGTTCCGTGACCGTAAGAATAAGAAAAGAAACTTCCGCGCTTTGTGGATTCAACGTATCAACGCTGCCGCACGTCTGGAAGGTATGTCTTATTCTAAACTGATGGGCGCTCTGCACAAAGCCGGTATTGAAATCAACCGTAAAGTTTTGGCTGATTTAGCAATGAATCACCCGGAAGCTTTCAAAGCTATTGTTGCTAAAGCAAAAGCTGCATAAGCTGAGGTAAAGAATAAAAAAGCTGCAAGGCGCTGATTACAACTACGTAATCGGCGCTTTTTGTTTTTAGCGATAGTGAGGAAGTGTGAAAACATTGGATGCAGGCAAACAATTTTCTTGTTTTTCTTGTTTCTTTCATAGAAACTCACTACCTTTGAAGTAGAAAAAAATAGCCGCATTGATTGGATCGGGAAACTCATCAATTTTAATGAAATACCGAGACAAGCTTCAGTTCTTAATGGCGGGCCACGCCCTTCGGGGTAACTCTTGAGTCGGTGGATTACAAAGAGGAGGAGCACTCAAATCATGTCATACGGAGTTTCATCACATCATCGGTGCGGCTTTCTATAAAAGAGGAACGGTAATCTTGGTTGACTACCGTTCCTCTTTCTTTTTTTGCTTTTGCCGCGGTACTTTCCGCATTGTTAATATTGTAGTATAATAACGCGGAAAGTATTGGCAAAATGTTATTTATTGTCTCGTAAGTCTTTTACTCTGACGGCTTTTCCTTCGCTTTGAGGCAGGGAGCCTTTCTTGACGAGTTTCACTTTAGGAGTGACAAGGATTTCATCTTTCAGCTGACGGGAGATGGCTTTGCGTATTTTCTCCAGTTCTATATAGTTGTCTGTAGATAAATCGCTGAGTTCCACTTCTACAATCATTTCATCCTGATTGTTGATGGTTTCCAAAGTAATGAGGTAGTTGCTGCCCAGTTCGGGGAACTGTACCAATACCTTTTCCACCTGCATGGGGAAGATGTTGACGCCCTTGATGATAAACATATCGTCACTGCGGCCTTTGATACGGTCGATACGAAGGTGTGTACGTCCGCAAGGGCATTTGCCGGGAAGTATGCGGGTGAGGTCGCGTGTGCGGTAGCGTATCAGCGGCATCATTTCACGGTCGAGGGTGGTCAGTACCAATTCCCCGATTTCGCCGTCGGGAACGGGTTCGCCGGTTTCGGGATTGATGATTTCAACCAGATAGCAGTCTTCCCAGAAGTGCATGCCGTTTTGTTCGGCACACTCAAAGGCGACGCCGGGGCCGTTCATCTCGGTCATTCCGAAACTGTTATAAGCTTTGACGCCTAATATCCGTTCAATCTTCTTGCGTTGTTCGTCCGTATGCGGTTCGGCTCCGATGACAAGCGTCTTCAGTGTGGTCGATGCCGGGTCGATACCTTCTTCCTGAAATACTTCCGCCAAACGTATGGCATAGCTGGGGATGGCATGCAGGGCGGTGGTTTTGAAATCCATGATGAATTTGATTTGCCGCTTGCTGTTACCGGCCGCTGCGGGTACGGTCAGCGCCCCGAGGCGTTCGGCTCCGTATTGAAAACCTAATCCGCCGGTAAACATACCGTATCCGGAGCTGTTTTGGAACACATCGGTTTTACGGATGCCGACTGTGTACAGGCAGCGTGCCACGAGATTCGCCCAAGAGTCCAGGTCGTGCCGGGAATGGACAATGACGGTAGGGGTACCTGTGGTTCCGCTGGAAGAGTGGATGCGTACGCCGTCTTCGTGCATATTACCTGCCACAAGTCCGAAAGGATAGTTGGCGCGCATGTCCGCTTTGGTGGTGAACGGGATTTTCCGGATATCTTCTACCGACCGGATACTGTCCGCCGTAATACCGTGTTCTTGAAATACTTGTTTGTAATAGGGAGAATTTGCAGCAATACCGATTGTCTTTTTAAGCCGCTGAAGTTGCAGTTCACGCAACTTCTCACGCGGCATGGTTTCTATCTCTTCTTCCCAGTATTTGTCGTTCATGGTTATTGAAATTTGGATTTACATCAGGTTTTCTGCGATTTCCTTACCGGCAGCCAGCGCTTTGAGGTTCAATTCTACAATAGCTTCGCCTTTACGCTGGAAGATGTCGCGAATGCTGTCTTGTACTTTCTGGTAATCAATGCCGAGGAACGGAATGGTAGCTCCCAGCAACACGATGTTGGCTACGCGGGGAGAACCTGTTTCTTTGGCTACTTCGTTTACGTTCAGCACAATCTTGTGAGGAAGCTTGTCAAGTTCGGCCTTGAGCGCTTCTTCGGCAGGATAGCGGGGAATATTGATGAAAGGAGCCTCGTTGGTTACCAGCCAACCTTCGGGACTGAGGTAGGGGAGATAACGCAACGCTTCCATCGGTTCCAGGGATATGATAAGGTCGCATTTGCCCGTAGGGATGAGGTCGGAAGCGATGGGGCGGTCGCTGATGCGAAGGTTGGACTGTACGTCGCCGCCTCGCTGGCTCATTCCGTGTACTTCGGCTTGTTTCATGTATAACCCGTCTTTCAGGGCTGCCTGGCCGATTACGGTGGCGATAGAGAGGATACCTTGTCCACCTACGCCGGAAAGTATAATGTCTTTTTTCATGGTTTTACTTGTTTCGTTTCTTACGTGCTAAGGTTTGAATACATTCTCTTCGGGGGATAATGACGGATACTCCGCGGAACTCGATTTCTTCCCGGATGATTTGTCTCATTTCCTCGTAGTTCTTCTTCAATGGAACTACCACGCGGATGTGTTCCGGTGCTACGCCGATACCTGCGCAGATAGCTTCGAGGCGGCCTGTTCCGGCTGAATCTTGTCCGCCGGTCATGGCAGTGGTTTCGTTGTCGGAGATTACGATGGTGACGTTGGCGTTCTCATTTACGCAGTCCAGTAATCCTGTCATGCCGGAGTGGGTGAATGTGGAGTCGCCGATAACGGCAACCGCAGGATGTACTCCCGCATCCGAGGCGCCTTTGGCCATTGTAATGGAAGCTCCCATGTCTACGCAGGAATTGATGGCGTTGAAAGGAGCGTTGGCTCCTAAAGTGTAACAGCCGATATCGCTGAATACCTTATGACCGGGATATTCTGCACGCAGAATTTCGGTGAGTACGGTATACATGTCGCGGTGTCCGCAACCTTCGCACAAGGCGGGCGGGCGCATTTCCACGAGTGACGGAACTGCGAATTCGGCTTTGTTTTCTTTGCCTAAGGCGCGTGCTACGCTGTCCGGATTCAATTCTCCGTCTTGTGACAGTGTGCCGTCCAAGCGTCCTTTGACTTGTACGCCGATACCGAGATAGCCTTTCAGTTGTTTTTCTACAAACGGCTGCCCGTCTTCCAGTACGAGTATTTCATCACAGGCTTCTACAAGTTGCGTCAATTGTTTCTTGGGAAGCGGGTATTGACCGATTTTTAATACCGGATATTCGCAGCCTTCGGGGTAGTTCTCCATGAGGTAATTGTATCCGATACCGCAAGCTATGACGCCGAGTTTTTTGTTAGGGCCGTCAATATACTTATTGTATGGTGAATTCTCCGATGCTTTGATGAATTCGTCCTGGCGCTGCAATAGCTGTTTGTAGCGTTTGCGGGCATTGCCGGGAAGCAGGATGAACTGGCGAGGGTCATCGCTGAAAGAGATTTCGTTCTGGGGCTGTTGCGCTTTCCGCTCCACGCCGGAACGGGAGTGTGCCAAACGGGTCACCATGCGCATCAGCAGAGGTTCGCCGGTTTGCTCGGAAAAGGCAAATCCGTTGTAAACCATATCGTAGGCTTCTTGCTGGTTGCTCGGTTCATACATCGGAATTAAAGCGAAGTCGCCATAGAATCGGCTATCTTGTTCGTTTTGTGATGAATGCATGCTGGGGTCGTCGGCTGCAATGACGATTGTGCCGCCTTTAACGCCGGTAATGGCGGAATTGATAAAACAGTCGGCAGCCACATTCATGCCTACATGTTTCATGCAGACCAGTGAACGCTTTCCTGCGAACGACATTCCTAAGGCTGCTTCCATAGCGGTCTTTTCGTTGGAACACCAGCGGTTGTGGATACCTTTTTCGGCAGTAATCGGCGCTGTTTGAATATATTCGGTAATCTCCGTCGAAGGAGTGCCCGGATAGGCGTATACACCGGAAAGTCCGGCGTCTAATGCAGCTTGTGCAATGGCTTCATCGCCAAGTAAGAGTTGCTTGCTCATTTTTTATTGTTTAAGTGTTAGTCACGGTTTAAATAATAATCGCAAATATAGCTTTTTGCTTTTATTTTATTATAATATTAATTGAAAATCTTTCTTTCGTTTAATGCTTTCCAGTATTTTCTTGCATTTTTCATGTGGTCGGCATAGTTGGACGCAAAGTTGTGAGTGCCGGAAAAATCTTCTTTGGCGCACATGTAAATATAGTTGTGTCTGGTGTAGTTCAATACCGCATCCAGACCTATGGGAGAGGGAATGCGGATGGGACCGGGCGGCAAACCGGGGTTGCGGTAAGTGTTGTAGGGCGAATCGATAGCGAGATGCGCATTGGAGATCCGACGCAGGCCGAAGTCTTGCAGGGCAAACTTTATGGTAGGGTCGGCTTGAAGCGGCATTCCGGTGTGCAGGCGGTTGATGTACAGGCCTGCAACCATGGGCTTCTCCGGGTTATTATTGGTTTCTTCTTCGACGATGGAAGCAAGGGTACATACTTCTTCCGGGGTCATACCGATGGCTTGGGCTTTGTTACGCCGTTCTTGGTTCCAGAATTTTTGGTGTTCTTTCTGCATCCGCTTAAAGAAGTCGTCTACGCTCATATCCCAATATACCTGGTAGGTTTCGGGAATAAAAAGGCAGGCTATCGTCTCTTTTTCGTATCCCAGTCGTTGCCGGAACAGCGAGTCGTTCATTACTGCGGCTATTTCGGCGGAGTCAATCATCAGTTGTTTGCCTACGCTGCGTGCAAGTTTATCCAGGGTACGTACGCTTCCTATTGTCAGATTCATAGGCTCTTGGTAACCTCTGTAGAAGCGGCTGAATACATGATATACGTTTTCGCCGGGACGTATCGCGTAGCGTCCGGTGTGGATGTTGAGAGGGTAATCGCGCCATTGGGACATCCATTTGAAGCCGATGAAACTGTTGGGATTTCCTTGTGCTTTCACCTTATTATATATGGAGTCTGCCGTATCGTCACGGTCTACGTAGATATAAGTTGTCTTTTGCGGATGAAATTGCGGGGCGAGCAAATAGTAATACACTGTTCCTGCGCCTGCAATGCCTATGAGCAGAATGAATGCCAGCGCTCCGAGAAGGATTCTTTTTTTCTTCTTGTCCATATTATCTTGATTGTTTTTGAGTTGGGCAAAGTTAGCAAGATTTTGGAATAAAGAGAATGCTTCTATTGTTTTATTCGTGAGGGATAGAGCAGGGCTTCGTGGGAAAAATAAAAAGACCGATATGATTAATATCGGTCTTCCGTCGAGCCGCTAGCCAGACTTGAACTGGCGACCTACGCGTTACGAATGCGTTGCTCTACCAACTGAGCTATAGCGGCAATAGTATTTCTTTACGGGGTGCAAAGGTACATCTTTATTTGAATTTGCAAAAAGATTTGCTCGATTTTTTAGAAATATTTCCGGTGAGCTGCCTTTCTTTAATATGAGAAGTTACCGAACACGTTGCGGTTGTAGCGCATGAAGTAAAAACATTTAACCTCGTTGGGATGATGGGATAAACGGCTTCTCCGGTAAGTGACAGCCATATGGAAACCCCGGCTGTATTGAGGAAAGGAATTAATTCTTTTTCCGAAACTTCAGAATGAAATAAATGTATATTATGAAAATAAAGTATTACCTTTGTCCCCAATTAAAAAACATTACTAGATAACTAAAAGATTAATCAAATATCTTACTTATGCGCAAATTTATACTATTGTGTTTGTTGATGTTTACAGTGTCAAGTGTGGTATTTGCCCAACAAATGACGGATGAACAAGTCATTCTGTATGTGCAAGAGGCTCAGAGTCAGGGGAAGACACAGCAACAAATGTTGGTTGAATTGATGAAGAAAGGAGTCACGAAAGAGCAAATCCAGCGAATACAGTCTAAATATTCAGGTAAATCGGACGGTAGCGCCGGGGATGATGCTGACTTCATGGGAGAGGCAAGTTCCCGCTTGCGTACGCAGAAAACTTACGAAAATAAAAATAAGAATATCTCCCAGGATGAGTCCGGTTTGGATGAGCTTAACTCTAAAAAACAAAGCATTAAGGGTTTGCGGGCAAAAGCCAGCCAGCAAGGCAGCGGTTATGGAATGGGGCTGAATGGCAGTGAACAAACCGGGTATAATAACCTGGACGCTATGGAAGTCGATCCTACCCAACAGATTTTCGGGCATAATATCTTTGATAACGAGTATCTTACTTTTGAACCTAATATAAATGTAGCGACTCCGAGCAATTATCGTCTGGGTGCAGGCGATGAGGTTATCATCGACGTTTGGGGAGCTTCCCAGAATACGATTCGTGAAACAATCGCGCCTGAAGGTACTGTGCAAATCGAGAATCTGGGCCCGGTTTATCTGAGTGGAAAGACCGTAAAGGAAGCCAATGATTATTTGAAGCGTGAGTTCGCTAAAATATATGCCGGTGTTACGGGGGAAACTCCCAATACCCAAATAAAATTGACATTGGGTGAAATCCGTTCCATTCAGGTGAACGTTATGGGTGAGGTTGCCGTGCCGGGTACTTATACGCTTTCTTCATTCGCGTCCGTTTTCCATGCTTTGTATTGGGCGGGCGGAGTGAATAAAATCGGCAGTCTTCGCAGTATAAAGGTGATACGCGACGGAAAGACGGTTGCCGATTTGGATATCTATGATTTTATCATGGAAGGTCGGTTGAAAGATGATATCCGTTTGCAGGACGGTGATGTGATTCTCGTTAATCCCTACCAGACATTGGTTCAGATATTGGGTAAGGTAAAACGCCCCATGTATTATGAGATGAAGCCTACGGAAACAATCGGCACTTTGCTGAGATATGCCGGTGGATTTACGGGCGATGCATATAAAAAAGCTATCCGTCTTGTACGTAAGAGCGGACGTGAACATCAGATTTTCAATGTGGACGAAATGGATTATTCGGTATTCCGTCTTGAGGATGGCGATGTACTTACCGTGGATTCGGTTCTCAATCGTTTCGAAAATCGTGTGGAGATTCGCGGTGCTGTTTATCGTGAAGGTCTGTATCAGTTGAGCGGAGAGGTAAATACCGTGAAGCAATTGATAAAGAAAGCGGAAGGCGTACGTGGGGACGCTTTCTTAAATCGCGCCGTAATCAATCGTGAGCATGAGGATTTGACTCGTGAGGTGATTTCAATAGACCTGAAAGGCTTGTTGAAAGGTGTGGTTGCGGATATTCCTTTGCAGAAGAATGATATACTTTATATTCCCAGCATTCAGGATTTGAGAGAAGATCCTACGGTGACTATTCACGGTGAGGTTGCAGATCCGGGTACTTATCTTTATGCGGATAAGATGACCATTGAGGACTTGGTGCTGCAATCCGGCGGTTTGCTTGAGGCAGCTTCGACAACTAAAATAGATGTTTCACGACGCATCAAGTCTCCTAAGAGTACGGATGACAGTAATGTGGTCGGTCAGACTTTTACATTTGATTTGAAAGACGGTTTGCTGATAGGTGAGGGAAGCGAGAACTTCTATTTGGAACCTTTTGATGAAGTTTATGTCCGTAAAAGCCCCGCTTATCGCAAGCAGAAGAATGTGGGGATAATAGGCGAGGCGTTGTTTACCGGTACTTACGCTTTGTCCAAGAAGAACGAACGTTTGAGTGACTTGGTCGCTAAAGCCGGCGGGGTTACGTCCGATGCTTATGTAAGAGGTGCCCGTCTCATTCGTAAAATGTCAGAAGAAGAACTTCGCAGAAAGGAAGATGCTACCCGTATGGCTGTAAAGGTTGGTGCCGATTCAACTACTTTATATGTATATACGGTAGGTATTCACTTGGATGAAGCTCTGAAGAATCCGGGGTCGGATTATGATATGGTACTGCGTGAGGGAGATATATTGTTTATCCCTGAATATGTAAGTACTGTAAAAATCAATGGCGCCGTGATGTATCCTAACACGGTGCTGTATAAAGAAGGTGAAAACAGCCGCTTCTATATCAATCAGGCCGGCGGATATGCAACGAATGCCAAGAAGCGCGACGCTTTTGTGGTTTACATGAATGGTACCGTATCCCGCATACGCTCCGGAAGTAAAACGGCAATCGAGCCGGGATGCGAGATTATAGTTCCGAGCAAAGACCCGAGCAAGCGTATGAGTGTGGCTGAAATGGTAGGTATGGGTACTTCTGTTGCCACTTTGGGTACTATGATTGCTACTTTGGTTAATCTCTTTAAGTAATAAAGACAATGAGCGAAGGTAAAATACAAGAAACTCCGCAGAAACCGGAGGAACAGGAAATTGATTTGATAGAATTGGCTCAGAAAGTATGGGCTGAACGCAAAATGCTCTATAAGGTATGTGGTATTGCCGCAGTGATAGGGCTGATTGTGGGGTTCAGTATTCCTAAAGAATATTCTACGGAGGTGACGTTAGCTCCCGAAAGCGCCAGTAAAATGAATGCCGGAAGCATGGGAGCATTGGCTGCCATGGCCGGAATCAATTTAGGTGGTGCTTCTGCCGGAGAGGATGCCTTGTCACCCGAATTGTATCCTGATATTGTCAAGTCGACTCCTTTTCTGTTGGAGCTGTTTGATGTAAAGGTCAAAGATCAAAAAGGAAAAATCGACACGACTTTATACGCTTATCTGGATAAATACCAACGTTCATCATGGATGGGTACTGTGGTATCTGCGCCATTCAAGGCTTTGGGGTGGACATTGTCTTTGTTTAAGGATAAACCGGAGAAAAAAGAAGGAAAAATCGATCCGTTCCGTTTAACATTGGACGAAACAAGGGTAGCGGAGGCTTTGAGTAAACGTATTTTGGTTACGATTGATAAGAAAACCGGAGTTACGACTTTAGAGGTTACCATGCAGGATCCTTTGATTTCCGCTTCGCTGACCGATACCGTCATGCGTTGTTTGCAGAATTATATCACAGATTACCGTACCAATAAAGCCCGTCATGATTTAGCTTTTACTGAAAAACTTTATAACGAAGCAAAAGCTGATTATCAGAACGCTCAGAAAAAATATGCTACTTTCGCAGATGCTAATCAGAATGTGGTTCTGTTAAGCTATCGTGCCGAGCAGGAGCGTTTGAAGAATGAGGTGGAGTTGGCGTATACCGTTTATACGCAGGTTTCCGGACAATTGCAAATGGCAAGAGCCAAGGTGCAGGAGATTACTCCGGTATATACGGTTGTACAACCGGCTACGGTACCGTTACGTGCCGCCAAACCTAATAAGATTATGATTCTTATAGGCTTTGTATTCTTGGCGGGAGTAGGTTGTGTCGGTTGGATATTATTTGTGAAGGATTTATTTAAGGATTGGAGAAAAGCAAATAAGGCGATATGATGACTAATAATAATATGAGTCGTTGGTGTGCTCTGCATACAGCACCAAAATCGGAGCGTAAATTGATGCAGCGTTTGAATGCAGCAGGATATACAGCATTTTGTCCTATGCAGATTGTATTCAAGAAGTGGAAAGGACAAACCAAAGAAGTGTTTGCGCCTCTTTTCCCCGGTTGTGTTTTTGTTGAAGAGACAACCGGCGTAGCATCCTTTGTCGCTTCACAGCATGCGGCTCTTTTGGTAGATGCTGAGGGAAAGTATCTGTCTGTTTGTGCCGATAAGGCTGAATTACCAGCTAAGTTTGTGCATTTGCTGAAATAGTCATTACGCCATTACTAAAGGGAAAAACTAAAGAAAAAAGATAACCTTCTATTCTACGCTAGGGAAAGAGTAGAAGGTTATATTTTAATATTCGAACATCCGGCTTCGTGCCAGCATGCAAGCACCTACAATTCCTGCCCTGTCTTTTAGTTTTGAAACTGTAATAACAGAATCCTGATTTACGAGGTTTAGCGAATATTTTCTTATTGCTGTCTTAATAGGCTGGGCTATATAGTCATCGGTTAATGATAGGGTTCCGCCAATAATAACCAATTCAGGATTAAATATATTGATTAATCCTGCAATTTGTTTACCTAGCTTCTGTCCGATTTCCTCTACAATTTCAATACACAGCAAATCTTCTTTGTTTACGGCAGAAATAATTTCGTCCAATGTAAGCGGAAGCTCTTGGTTGTTTGCCCGACCGGACAGTATGGAACACTCGCCTTTTTTAATGCGTTCTTGTAAAATTCTATATATCGCGGAACCGGATGCTTCTGTTTCCAGGCATCCTTTTTTGCCACAGTGACACAGTATTTCGTTATCAAAAACATTGATATGTCCGAATTCTCCGGAGAAACCTGATTTTCCGGTGTATATTTTACCGTCTATGATAATTCCGATGCCAAGTCCCCAGCTTATATTGACGAATATAATGTTCTTTTCTCCTTTTACACAACCTTGCAAATATTCACCATAGGTCATGGCACGGGTATCATTATCAATACAGACTTGACATCCTATTTTGTCAGTTAGGACTTCTGCTAACGGACGCTCTGAGAAATTGAACTGACTGAAACTATATCCTGACTCAGGATTAACTCGTCCGGATATGTTGATATTGATATTTAATATTTTCTCTGTATTGACTTTTGTTTTCTTTATGAAAGAACTGATAAGTCTGCATAGCTCTTCCATGGCTTCCGGTGTATTTTCAAATTTGTAGGGAATATTCATCTTCAATTCCATCATATCACCTTTGAAATTAATCAAGCCGATGTTGACAGCAAACTTTTTGATATCTACGCCGATAAAGTATCCGGATTCCGGATTAAGGCCATATAAACTTGGATGTCGCCCACCACTGGTTTCTAATTTACCGTAATCATTGATATATCCGTCTTCGCACATCTCGCTGATAAATTTGGTAACGGTAGGTATACTTAGGTCTAATTCTTTGGATAGGTCGGTAATGGTAGAACTGCCATTATATATATAATGTGTAATAATTCTCTTTTTTACGAGAGCACTTTTGCTTCCTAACTCTATTTCCTTTAAAAGTTGCTGTCTCATGTCTTCTACTGATTGAATTTCTACAAAGATAATAAATTTAGCTTTATATTTTATATATACTAAAATAATTTATTAATATCTCCCGTGTAATTAAATTAATTTCTATATTTGCCTCGGAATTTTCATATATAACTAAAAAAACAGCGAAAATGATTGTATCGAATTTACAGAATAGCAGTAGGGTAGAGGTGCTCCACCCTTTGTTTAAAACTCTTTTTGACTATGTAAAAAGCCATGATTTGCTTCATGCGGAATTAGGACGTATTGATATTGACGGTGATAATTTATTTATTATGAATATCAATCCTGAATGTGTTGCACAAGCTAAACAAGTGTTGGAAGTCCATCGTGCTTATATTGATGTACATATTCTTTTGCAAGGTATAGAAAGAATTGGATGGAAGGCTTTTGAAGATGTAAATCAGGAAGTTAAGCCTTATGAGAAAGAAGGAGATTGTGCCTTGTATTCAGACTGTTCAACTACATGGGTCGATTTATATCCAGGCCAGTTTATGATTGTATATCCGGAGGATCCTCATGCGCCTATAATTGGTCAAGGGAAAATTCGTAAGCTAATAGCTAAAGTGAAGATTTGAAAAATAATTGGTATTAGATTAGTGGGGTAAAAAGCATGACGTAAGTTGAATGCAATTCATTCTCTTGCGCTATTTTTATTTATATTTATTTGTTATCTATATGTTTTTAATTAATGTCTTGTGTTTAATAAAATAATTTATTAAATATTTTGTATATAATAAAATGATTGATATATTTGCATCAAAATAAATTAATATAGCTTTAACTAAAGATTATGAAAAACAAAAATCTGTATCCTTGGGTAGTAGTTGCTTTATTATGGGTGGTTGCTCTACTCAATTACATGGATCGCCAAATGCTCTCTACTATGCAGGAGGCTATGAAGGTTGATATTGTAGAATTGAATAAAGCGGAAGCCTTTGGAGCTCTAATGGCTATCTTTCTATGGATTTACGGTTTTATGAGCCCAGTTGCCGGTATGATTGCTGACCGTTTCAGTCGTAAGTGGTTGGTTGTCGGAAGTTTGTTTGTTTGGTCCGCTGTCACTTATTTGATGGGATATGCTGATAATTTTCACGAATTATATTGGCTTCGTGCAGTGATGGGAATTAGTGAAGCGCTTTATATACCTTCTGCCTTATCTCTTATTGCTGATTGGCATCAAGGTAAATCCCGTTCATTGGCTATTGGGATACATATGACCGGACTTTATGTAGGGCAAGCTATCGGTGGATTTGGCGCTACGGTGGCGGCTATCTTTTCTTGGCATTCCACGTTTCATTGGTTCGGTATCATAGGTATTGTGTATTCATTGATTTTGGTTGTTACATTGCGTGAAAATCCGGCCCATGCTTTGGTAAAAGAGACGCCAATAGCATCGGGAGAAAAGAAACCGTCTTTATTTAGCGGGCTTAGTGTACTTTTTTCTACTTGGGCTTTCTGGATTATCCTTTTCTATTTTGCAGCTCCGAGTCTTCCCGGTTGGGCGACTAAAAACTGGTTACCGACATTATTCTCCGAAAGTTTGAATATTCCTATGTCTGAAGCCGGTCCGATCTCTACTATAACAATCGCTTTTTCTTCGTTTATCGGGGTTATCGTAGGAGGTATTTTATCTGACCGGTGGGTACAAAAAAATATCAGAGGGCGTGTTTATACGGGGGCTATCGGATTAGGGTTGACGATTCCTGCGTTAATGCTGCTGGGTTTTGGACACAGCTTTGCAGCTGTTATTGGTGCCGGACTGCTTTTCGGAATAGGTTTTGGTATTTTCGATGCTAATAATATGCCTATCCTTTGTCAGTTCGTCTCGGCAAAACATCGTGGTACCGCCTATGGTATTATGAATATGACAGGTGTATTTGCCGGTGCCGCCGTTACCGAGTTATTAGGAAAATGGACCGATGGAGGAAACTTGGGACAAGGATTTGCCATGCTCAGTATTATAGTACTGGTAGCGTTGGCTTTGCAACTTTACTTTCTTCGTCCTCAGACAGACAATATGGAATAATAATAACATTAATGATATTAAGAAATAAAAAGTATGGAAAAGATTATTGGTTTGATTGATGCGCCTTTCACTCCGTTTTATGAAAATGGAGAAGTAAACTATGAACCTATTGAAGCCTATGCAAAAATGTTGCAGAAAAATGGCCTTCAAGGAGTATTCATTAATGGTTCTTCCGGTGAAGGATATATGTTGACTGAAGAAGAGCGTATGAAACTTGCCGAGCGTTGGGTATCTGTTGCGCCGGCAGGATTTAAGGTAATTGTTCACGTTGGGAGCTGCTGCGTCAAAGCGAGCCGTATGTTGGCGGAGCATGCGCAGAAAATCGGAGCTACAGCTATTGGAGCAATGGCTCCACCGTTTCCTAAAATTGGTCGTGTGGAAGAATTGGTAAAGTATATTGAAGAAATTGCAGCGGGTGCTCCCGAACTTCCGTTCTATTATTATCATATTCCCGCTTTCAACGGTGCTTTCCTGCCTATGGTTAAGTTATTGGAAGCGGTTGATGGGCGAGTACCTAATTTCGCCGGCATTAAATATACTTTCGAGAGTATGTACGAATACAATCAGTGCCGTCTTTATAAGAATGGTAAGTACGATATGCTCCACGGTCAGGATGAAACGATTCTTCCCTGTTTGGCAATGGGAGGTGCGCAGGGTGGCATTGGCGGTACTACCAATTATAATGGAAAGGAACTGGTAGGTATCATTGATGCCTGGAAGGCCGGTGACCTTGAATTGGCGCGTGAACGTCAGAACTTCTCGCAAGAAGTGATTAATGTTATTTGCCATTTCCGTGGAAATATAGTGGGAGGTAAGCGTATAATGAAGCTTATCGGTCTAGACCTAGGTAAGAATCGTACTCCTTTCCAAAATATGACCGATGAGGAAGAATGCCAGATGAAAGCAGAGCTTGAGGCTATTCATTTCTTTGAACGTTGCAATAAATTCTAAAATCTGATAAACTATGAATGTAACGGATTATTTAACCTCATGGTCAGCATCCTATCGACATGATTTCACTGAGAATATTATGCCTTTTTGGATGCGCTACGGTCTTGACCGTAAGCATGGCGGAGTATATACTTGTATTGATCGTGATGGCCGTTTAATGGACACTACGAAATCTGTATGGTTTCAGGGACGTTTTGGGTTTATTGCAGCCTATGCTTATAATAACATAGAACAGAATCCGGAATGGCTTGCGGCTTCTAAGAGTTGTATAGACTTTATAGAAAAGCACTGTTTTGATGCTGACGGACATATGTACTTTGAGGTTACTGAAAACGGTACTCCTTTGCGTAAACGTCGCTATGTGTTTTCCGAGTGTTTTGCCGTCATTGCCATGTCAGAATACGCCATTGCATCAGGAGATAAAACTTATGCAGAAAAGGCTTTAGCTCTTTTCAAACGTATACAAAGGTTTCTTTCCACCCCCGGTTTTCTGGAGCCCAAGTATCTGCCTGCACTACAGGCTCGAGGACATTCCATTACGATGATTCTCATCAATACGGCTTCTCGTGTCCGTGCTGCTATTTCCGATCCGATACTCGACACACAAATTGATGAATCGCTTGCGGCTATCCGAAAGTACTTTATTCATCCCGAGTTTAAAGCATTGCTTGAAATGGTGGGAAAAGATGGAGAGTTCATTGATACCTGTAACGGGCGTGTCATTAACCCGGGGCATTGTATCGAGACTTCCTGGTTCATTTTAGAAGAAGCCCGCTATCGCGACTGGGATAAAGATTTGGTACGAACGGCTCTTCAGATTCTCGACTGGTCTTGGGAATGGGGATGGGATAAAGAATATGGCGGTATAATAAACTTCCGGGACTGTCGTAATTTCCCCGCACAGGATTATTCCCAGGATATGAAATTCTGGTGGCCGCAGACCGAAGCTGTTATTGCCACTCTTTATGCTTATCAGGCAACTCACGATGAAAAATACCTTGCCATGCATAAGCAGATAAGTGATTGGACGTATGCTCATTTCCCTGATAGGGAATATGGTGAGTGGTATGGTTATCTGCACCGTGACGGCACGGTGGCCCAACCTGCCAAAGGTAATCTGTTTAAGGGTCCTTTCCATATACCTCGAATGATGATTCGTAGTTATATGCTGTGTCAGGAACTGCTGTAAGTGATGTTTGTATTTTCATTTATAAAAATATCATATGCACATATTGAAGAATCTATTCATAGTAGTTTTTTTATCTTTTCTTTTCTCAATTAAAGGAGAAGCGCAAACAACAGAACAATCAGATTTCTCCGGACTGAAGAAGTGTACTGTCTTTTCTGCCGGGGATGATAATGTGAACAGCTATCGTATTCCCTCACTGTTGACAACCAAAGATGGTACTTTGCTTGTTTTTTGTGAGGCGCGTAGAGATAGTTGGCGGGATAAAAGCCGTACGGATATTGTAGTGAAGCGAAGCGAGGATACAGGAAAAACATGGTCTGTTATGCAAGATTTGACACAAGGTATTACCGGTGCTTATATGGATCCTACTCCGATTCTTGATTCGATTACCGGACGCATCTTTTTATTTACAACTTTTTGGCCGTCGGAAGACCATTCCGGAACAAAGAATCGTGCTATTCTTATCACTTCGGATGATAATGGAAAAACTTGGTCTTCGCCTGTGGATGTTACATCTACGATTATTCCAGCAGGCTATCATATTGTCGGTTTTGGTCCGGGAGCAGGTTTACAGATGTCGGGAAAACAGTTTAAGGAACGATTGGTTTTACCGACCCGTGTAGTTGATTCCGAAAGAAAAAGTGCTCATAACGTAGCAATCTATTCCGATAATCATGGCCGGACATGGACAATGGGTGGTAAAGGCGATACCGGTGATGAATTTCAAATAGCCGAATCTCCTGCCGGAACATTGGTTTACAATGCTCGCATACCGGGAGCGCGTATGGTGGCATATAGCGCTGACGGTGGGGGTACTTGGAGCAAAGCGGTAAAAGAACCGGCACTACCGGGTGTTTCTAAAGGATGTCAGGCGAGCGTTTTGGGACAAGGAAGACAACTCTATTTTTCTGGTATCAGAGGAAAAGCTGAAACACCGGAATATGATGAACGCGTAGGTCTGGCTTTGTATAAAAGCTGCGATGGCGGGAAGACATGGAACGATGGAATTCAATTATATGATGAAGCTTCAGGCTATAGTTGTATGTCCTTCTTGCCGGACGGCAGAATGGCGATTATATTTGAAACGGCAGATACTCCTGGATTTACCCGTAAATCATTGCCCGGTATCAAACCTCTCAAGCGTCCGGCCGGTTGGATGAGACTGGACTTGCTTATACTACCTATTATTAATCTTTAATTTTATATTTATGAAAAACTTTTTTTATACTATGAGTATCGTTATGAGCTTGCTTGTTTTTACAGCTTGTTCAGATGATAGTGTCAATGATTTTTCACCTGTGCCCTATCCGGATGAGATGGAACAAGAAGAACCGACACCCGATCCGACACCTGACCCGGACGATCCGACACCTGCTCCTGATGCGGATCCGGTGTGGAAAGTAACTTCAACGACTACTGTATTTAATTCTAAAGTAAGTACTGACGTTTCTTATCGTGTGCCTGCGGTGGCAGTTACAAAAGCCGGTACGATACTTGTTTTTTGTGAAACTCGTTATGGTACTTGGATGGATAAATCGGGACGTACGGATATTTTTATGAAGCGTAGTACGGATAAGGGAGCTACCTGGACAGAAAAGAATATAACAGAGCAAGCCGTTTCTTCAAAACTCTCTTACATGGACCCGACAGTTGTGGTTGACCAGACTACCGGAAAGATTTTCCTTTTTACTTCTTTATGGGATGCAGTTGGTAAACCTTCTGCTCAACAAGGCTATAATAACAGAGCTATCATGTATACCTCTGAAGATGATGGTGTAACCTGGACAAGGAAAGATCTCACGGATGAAGTGCAGATTGGTATATATAGTGGTTTTACAAGAATGATTGGCAGCTTTGGTCCCGGTTCCGGTGTACAAATGACAAATGAGATGTATAAGGACCGTTTGATTGTTCCTATGCGTTCATTTAAGGTCGATGCGGATAAAGGAACTGTTTCTAATGGTGGAAATACCGCTATGTATTCAGATGATCATGGTGTTACCTGGCAAACAGGTCAGCCTAATAAATCGGGTGAGTGGACGGTTACTGAGGCTCCTGACGGTGCATTGATTGGCAATATTCGATATAATGGATATCGGCAAAACTATTATAGTACAGATGGTGGTGCCAAGTGGCCGGGATTCTCGGATTATCCGGCATCACAATTACCAACTCCGGAGAAAGGTTGTGCAGGAAGTGTGATAGTGAAAGATAACTGGCTGTACTATTGTGGAGCAAAAGGAATCACCGCTACCAGTTCACACGATGACCGTGGTATCCTATATCTTGCCAAAGCAAAATTCTTTGACGGACATTCGCATACATTTAATGCTGCAGATCATATGGTGCTTTATGATAAAGCAGCGGGATATACTTGTATGGCATTGATGCCTGATGGTGATTTGGTTATTGTTGCGGAACTTGGCGATTTACCCGGATTTACAAAAACTTCAACCAGACCGGAAGGCTGGATAAGATTGGATTTGTTTATATTATCTTCTAAATAACCTGTTTTTTTGATATGAGAAAAATACACTTAAAGAGCTGTCAGAAAGTAATTCTCATGGCAGTGGTAATGCTTTGTTCCTTGAGCAGCTTGTATGCGCAAGTAGGACAGACAGTGACAGGTGTTGTAAAGGACACTGAAGGAGAACCGCTGATTGGCGTTTCTGTATTGGAAATTGGCACATCCAATGGTGCCATTACTAATCTGGATGGACAATATACGTTAACTCTGACAAAAAACAAATCGGTATTGGCTTTTTCTTACATAGGCTATACTAAACAGGAGATTTCTGTCAGTGGGCGTAAAAGTATTATTGTTGTAATGAAAGAAGATGCTGTAGGATTGCAAGAAGTTATCGTTACGGGTTACGGAAAAACCGTAACTAAAGATAAGTTGACGGCTGCTATTTCTAAAGTTTCTTCTGAAGTGTTGGAGAGGGGGGTACGTGCCAATCCGTTGACGGCTTTGGCCGGTACTGTTACAGGTGTACGTGTTACGCAGACTTCCGGTCAGCCGGGAACGGGACCTTCTATTCAAGTTCGTGCCGGTGCTTCTTTGGACGGTAAAGGTAGTCCGCTATATATTATTGATGGTGTACAAAAGGATGATATGAACGATATTAATAGTAATGATATTGCGTCTATCGAAATTTTGAAAGATGCCGCTGCAACGGCGCTTTATGGTGCCCGTGCCAACAATGGTGTAGTATTGGTGACCACCAAGAGCGGTCATGTCGGTAAAACTACTATCACTTTGAATGTAAACGTAGGTAAAGGTTTTGCCCGCGATAATTATAATTTCCTGAATGCCCGTGATTATCTGTATTGGGAACGTATGGCTGCAAATCGTAGTGGAGATGATCTGAATCTTGTTAACGGTTGGGGTACGGGAAATGATATTACGGCCGATGGCAATCAGACAGCCAGTGGTATTTACAGTACTACAATTCTGACCGATAAGAATAAATATTTGTTGGATTACGGTTGGCAGTCTATGAAAGACCCTGTTACCGATAACTATTTGTTGTTTAAGGAAACCAATATGCGTGATTTGAATATGCAGGACGCTTGGACGCAAGATTACAATATTTCTTTCTCGGGTGGTAATGAAAAAGGAAAGTATTATTCAAGTATTGGATATTATGATGAAACAGGTTTCCCATTAGAATCCGGTTATGAACGTTTATCTTTCAATTTGAATGGTGAATACAAAATTAAGAATTGGTTGAAAGCTTCCGGCTTCGTAAACTTTTCTCGTTCCGAAACGAATCCCAACTATATGAGCGATGCCAATTTCTGGAGTGTGGTACCTGCTGTTCCACCTACTTTTAAAGGTGCCAACATGGATGGAACGGTTATTAAATTAATCAATAATACTCAGAATGCCAACTGGAATGAGATGAAGAACTATTACTATCGTAGAAATACGGCTTATAAGACTACCTTGGGAACTTCATTCCAAATAGACCTTATGAAAGGGCTGAGCTTGAAAATGAGTGGTATGTGGTATCTTCACATGGTTGAAAAAGAATCTTTCAACAAGGAACTTCCGAATGGTCCGGGTAAGGTAGATTCCAACCGAAAGGCTTCTGCCGATTATGCACGTCGTTTGGATCAGACCTATAATGCCATATTGAACTATAATGCTTCTTTTGGCAATCATAACATCAGTGCCGTAGGTGGTTTTGAAATGATAGATAAATATAATTTCGGTCTTAAAGCGTCCGGTCAGGGAGCGACTTCCGATGATTTTATCGGACTGCAGTTTACAGAGCCTTTGGATGCTAATGGAAAATCCACTCGTAATATGTCTACTACTCACACACAAGAACGTATTATGTCCGGTTTCATCAATGCATCCTATGACTATAAGAGCAAATATTTGTTCTCTTTCTCCGGACGTTATGACGGTTATTCCAAGTTGGTGGACAACCGTTGGGGATTCTTCCCGGGTGTAAGCGCTGCATGGAATGTGTATCGTGAAGAATTTATGGAAAAATATCTGGATATATTCTCTAATATGAAGTTACGTATGGGATATGGACAGAATGGTAATGTAAATGGTATCGGGTTGTATGAGTTGCAGGGAAGTTACGCCAATGCCGGTAATTATAATGGTGTTTATGGTTTATTGATAAATGACATCGCTTACCCCGGATTACGTTGGGAAAAGACAACTTCTTTTGATGCGGCAATTGAGTTAGGTTTGTTCAATAAGGTAGATCTCAGTGCAGGTTACTTCAATAAGAAAACTACCGATTTGATAGCTGATGTACCCTTGTCTGCTTCATCCGGTGTGGGCTCTATGAAAACCAACAACGGTGCGGTACGCAGCCAGGGTATGGAATTGGAAGTGAATTATCGTATTTTCGATCGTAAAGATTTTAAGTGGAATGTAGGTGCCAATATTACGTTTGTTAAGTCTAAAGTGCTGAAATTGCCTGATAACGGTAATGAAAACAACCGTCAAGGCGGTACAGAGGTCTACAAAGGTAAAGGAAGCAATGAAACAGTGTGGAGAGGCGGTACACAGGAAGGACAATCTTATGGCGATATTTATGGTTTTAAGATGACACATGTTGTTCGTGATGAGGCAGACCTTGCAAACTATGCTTATTACGTAGACAAGGTTCCTTCTCAGCCTGTATACGGTCCGGCGGCCTATGCCCAGTTAACTGTTGAACAGCAGAGAAATGCCCAGCAACTTGCTCCCGGTGATGCTGTATGGTACGATGTAAATGGTGACGGTATCATCGATACGCACGACCAGGTAAAGCTTGGTAACTCCATACCTAAGTGGATGGGTGGTTTTAATACTTCTGCTTCCTGGAAAGGACTGACACTTTTTGCCCGTTTCGACTATGCGCTGGGATATAAGAAGTGGAATAGCGGTTATCAATATTTCATGGGAATTACGTCCGGTTCCTTTAATGTGCCGGAGCTCGCTAAAGAAACATGGACAGAGGATAATCCTACTGCAGGATTGCCGGTATTAATGACTAATGATACTAATTTTAAGAAAAACTATACTCGTAGTACTTCTTTATTCTGGGAAAATGCTGCTTACCTGTGTGCTCGTGAAATCTCCTTGAGTTATGATTTGCCTTCCCAGTGGACAAAGAAAGCAATGATGGAGAAGGTAACGGTAACGCTCACCGGGCAGAATCTGTTCTATGTGACGAGCAACAATCTCTATACTCCCGAGTATGATTCCGCAAATAATACCAAGGATGACGGTAAGGGCGGATATGCCTTGCCGAAGACTGTCTTGATGGGAATAAAGGTTGTGTTCTAACTTTACTAATATTTAAATCATAAAGAAAGATAGTATTATGAAAAAAATAAAATACATATTCTTGATATTGTTGATAGGAGCCATACAGTCATGCGATTACCTGGAATTAAGCCCGGTAGACTCCTATGGTATCAGTAATTATTGGAGTACAAAAGACCAGGTGGAACGTTATGTTCGAGGTTTACACTATCGTCTTCGCGAACGCCAGGAGGTATTTTTCAAGATGGGCGAACTCAGAGGGGGAACATTTGTGGGAGCGAGTTCCTCTCTTTTCAACCAATCTATCAGCGATGTTGCGGCAGTGAATAATAACCTGACGGTAACCAATTCCGTTATTACCAACTGGGGTAATTTCTATATGGATATTATGCAGATTAACCATGCTATTCAGTCGGTTCCCGGTACCGGTGCTTTGAACGAGACCGAAAAGAATTACTATATGGGTATACTGCATGGGTTGAGAAGTTTTTATTACTTCCATCTGTTCCGTACTTATGGTGGGGTACCGTTGATAGAGACGGCACGTGTGATGGATGGTAGCTTTACTCCCGCCGATTTGAATCAGCCTCGTGCCACAGAAGAGGAAATTTACACTTTCTTGGTGAAGGATATAAAAGCATCGGACGATTATTTTGAGAAAGACGAATATACAATTAATTCCACGGACAAAAGCTCTTATTGGAGTAAAGCGGCAACAAAAATGCTTAAAGCCGAGATTCTGCTGTGGGGATGTAAGGTGAGACCGATTGGCGGTGCTAATGTTTACTCTAAGGATGTGTCTGCCGATTTGACTGCCGCCAAGCAAGCATTACAAGACGTTATAGATTCGGAGAAGTATGGCTTTGCCTCTACAACAAGCTTTGCGGATGTATTTGATGTTGCCAAAAAGGATAATAAGGAAATGATATTTGTAATCCGTTATCTTTTGAACGAAAAAGAAAATTTCTTCAGTAAATTTTTATACCCTACAAATACCAATCTGGTAGGTTTTCAAGATGCTGACGGTAAAGCGTACACTGGAGATAATGTGAATCCTTTGAATCTGAATGGTACCGCTTCTAATTTTCAATATACCAAAGCTCTCTTTGATGAGTTCGGTGAAGATGATATTCGCCGTAGCACTACATTTTTTGATGTGTATAAAATAGAGGGTGGCGATGCGGCTATTCTTTTGACGAAGTTTATGGGTGAAATGGATAATAATACCCGTCGTTTTACTAATGACTGGCCTATTTATCGCTATGCGGATTTACAATTGCTGTTAGCTGAAATAGTGGCTATGCAAGGCGGTGATCCTGCTACTTACATCAATAGTATTCGCCAGCGTGCTTATGGTGATGCTTATGTTACTCATAAATATCCGCAGACAGGTGAAACGGCTGAAGATGCCATTTTGGAAGAACGCACGAAAGAATTTGTCGGTGAGGGTAAACATTGGTATGACATTCGCCGTATGAAAGACGGTGATTTGGCTAAGGCTCTTCAAATCAACGTTACGGGCGACTTGGTAGAGAAACATTTGTTGTGGCCTATTGATGCGACCGTAATGTCTAAAGATCCTCAGGTAGAACAAACACCCGGTTATTAAACTGTGGGTCGGGTGAAAGTGAGTTTATTATAATTCATTAGAAAAATTAAATCATAAGAAGATGAAAAAGCAATATACATTTCTGGTCTTAGGACTCTGCGCAGGGCTTCTTACTACCGCATGCAGTGACGACGACTATACAAATGACTTTACACGGCCGGCAGGAGGGAATCAGATTTTCTTCAATTGTCAGTCACAACTGGATGAAAATAATAAGGTAATTTGGGCGGCAGACAGTAAAATCGGTTTCTTCTGCGAACAGACAGAAACCGTTAATCTGGCTGTAGGTCTTGCAGCTCCTTTCGTAGGGCAGACTGAAGGTCTGTTCTACACACAGGTAATATGGAATAAAGAGGCGGGTGATCATACTTTCTATGTATACGCACCGTATAACAAGAATAATACTTCCGCAAAAGCTATTGCCGGAACATTAAGTAATTCGCAGTTGCAGTCGGGTACGGCTAATACTCATTTGATGAGTAGTGCTTTGACTTACGCCACGGCTACTTCTGCCGAAGTAGAAACCGCCGTACCCATGACTTTCAAGCATGCGTTAGGGTATATGGATGTCAGTTGTAAAACAGCTGCGAAGTATGCAGGCTGGAAGATAAAGTCCATTGAATTCTCTACGGAAGACGGAGTTCCTTTGGCGGGTGAGTATAAATTCGATTTGACTACAGGGCAGTTTGCTATTGCCGAAGGTTCTTCCAAAGTACAGGTAAAAGTGGATAATGCTCCGGAATTAGTACAGAATGAAGCCTTTCACGGATATATGTCTATAAATCCTTTGGACTTGTCGGCAAAGCAATGCAAAGTAACGGTAGTGATAGAAAAGGCAGGAGAAGATAACGATTTAAGCTTGGAAGGTAATCTTTCTTCTGTGAAGATTCTTGCAGGCGAATTTAATACTCTGGAAGTAGATATGGATGCGCTTACAGAAACTGTGCTGGGTGATAATTCTGTTGATTTGAGTGCAAATGAAACCGCGAACTGCTACATAGCGGGAAAGGCCGGACAAGAATATCGTTTCAATGCTACGGTTATGGGTAATGGAGCAGTAACTCCGGCAGGAACAAATACCACAACTTTTCCTGGCATAACTCCTTCTATATTAGCCCCGTCATCTGTGGCAATCTTATGGCAGAGTGCCAGGAGTTTAGTTTCAGGTGTGAAATTAAAAAACAATTATGTGTATTTCACACTGAATGGTTCTGATGAAACTCCATTAGTATCGGGTAATGCAGTCATTGCTGCATATGATGATACAGGTGCTGTTATTTGGAGTTGGCATATTTGGGTGACAGATGCAGACTTGGATGCAAAGGTACAAACTTATACAGTACATCAAAATTATGCTAATTTTGCAACCTATCAGTCACCTGTTATGATGGATCGTAATTTGGGTGCTACAAGTGCTGAATTGTGGAATTCTGATACAGATAGTAAAGATGCTCATGGATTATTTTATCAATGGGGGCGTAAAGATCCTCTTATTGGTCCAAGTTCGGAGAATGCCACTTCTATTGCTGTCGTTTATGATAAAGATAATAATACAATAGAACCAACGGATTGGGCTACTACCACTACTCCGATTACAAGAGATGATATAGCTAAATATCCTATGACTATTTATGGAGGTGCTTCTGGTATTTCAGAGAACTGGTTCGCAGAAGATGCTTGTGATTTGTGGGGTAGTTCTGTGATGTATGCGGTTGATGGAGCTGAAGGAAAAGGTGCCGGAGAAAAATCTATTTATGATCCATGTCCTCCTGGTTATCGTGTACCACATCCTTATGTATGGAGTACCTTTACCTCGGAACCTGGTGGTGGCAAGCATAAGACAGCAGGATTTACTACTACGATTGACGGTGGTATTAAAACTCTCCAAAATACAACTGGAGCGACTTTCAGTAGTACTTATGTTTATCCGGCTACTGGCTTTATAGCTTATACGGCTTCTTTTGCAACGGGACCAGCCTTGCAACGGTTATCCAAAGGATTGGCTAATGTGGGTATTAATAATTGGAGTAATGCAGCTAATGCAGCTAATCGTGGAGCTCGATTCTTTTTTGATAATGGCGGATGTAGTACTCCCGCTGGAAATCCTCGCGCTTATGGTTATTGTGTTCGTTGCATGAAAGATACTAAATAGCTATTAGCTCTTTAGAACGATGAGGCTGCCTCAACACTCGGAAATTGCTATAATAAAACTTTTCATTAGCTTTGCCGATAGCTTTTGGACAAGACATGGCAAAAGAGTATTGAGGCAGTTTTTCTTTTATCCTATGAAGAAAAAAGAGTTTCCCTGGCATGAAACAGAAAGTTTCATTTAGCGAAACAGTTTGTTTCCCGGTGTGGAACAAACTGTTTCTCCTGAGGAAACAAACTGTTCCATGTCGGGAAACTAATGGTTCCCCCGTTGGAACTGACTGTTTCAGCTTAAGAAACAGAGAAGGATTAATATCGTATTTATTTTTATAGCATAAGCGTATCGGTATTATACCGAATAATAAAAGAACATATTTACCATGAAAAAACTCCGATTCTTATTTCTGCTTTATAGTATTATATCGTTTGGTAATCTGCGAGCTGCCGATACCGTATTCGTAAAGGAAGCGCAAATTCCGGTTCTTTTGGAACGGCAGGATAACATACTTTTCTATATACGTTTGGAAACTGATACGGCACAGACATTCAACGACGTAGTTCTACAATTTACGGAAAACACTTCGATGCAGAATATTCAGTCTGTAAAACTCTATTATAGTGGAACGGAAGCTTTGCAAGATTACGGTAAAAAACGTTTTGCTCCTGTATCTTATCTGTCTTTCACTTCACCGGGAAAGACATTGGCAGCGAATCCATCCTATTCCATTTTAAAATCGAAAGTGACTGAACCTGTAAAGAAAGAAATAAAACTGGTGGGAAATCAAAGACTGTTTCCCGGTGTAAATTACTTTTGGATTAGTTTGCAAGTGAAACCTTCAGCTTCTTTGGCTACTAAGATTTCGGCGGAAGTAGTATCCGTAAATTTGGATAATAACAAAGCTCCTCTGCAAGTAGTATCACCAAAAGGCGTTGAGCATCGTGTCGGTATTGGAGTACGTCATGCCGGTGATGATGAATCGACCGCTTATCGTATTCCGGGATTGGTAACTACCAATAAAGGGACTTTGCTGGGGGTATATGATGTCCGGTATAATAATAGCGCAGACTTGCAAGAACATGTGGATGTAGGTTTAAGTCGCAGTACGGATGGCGGACAAACATGGGAGAAGATGCGTTTACCCCTCTCTTTTGGTGAATACGACGGTTTACCTGCCGCACAGAATGGGGTGGGTGACCCTTCTATTTTGGTGGATAACAAGACTAATACCGTATGGATTGTAGCTGCATGGACTCATGGGATGGGGAATCAGCGTGCATGGTGGAGCTCGCATCCGGGAATGGACTTAAACCGCACCGCCCAATTGGTGGTGACTAAAAGTACGGACGATGGTAAAACGTGGTCTGCTCCAATCAATATAACCGGCCAAGTGAAAGATCCTTCCTGGTATTTCTTGTTGCAAGGTCCCGGAAGAGGTATTACGATGGATGATGGTACATTGGTCTTTCCTACTCAGTTCATAGATTCTACCCGCATTCCCAATGCAGGAATTATGTATAGTAAAGACGGTGGAAAAACCTGGAAAATGCATAATTATGCCCGTACCAATACAACGGAAGCGCAAGTAGCCGAAGTTGAACCGGGAGTACTGATGTTGAACATGCGTGACAACCGTAAAGGAAGCCGTGCCGTTGCAACAACAAAAGATTTGGGGCTGACTTGGACGGAGCACGTGTCTTCACGTAGTGCGCTTCAGGAACCTGTTTGCATGGCAAGTCTCATCAGCGTGAAAGCTAAAGATAACATCTTGGATAAAGACATACTGATATTTTCCAATCCTAATACAACGAAAGGACGTCATAGCACTACCATTAAAGTCAGTTTGGATGGTGGTGTCACCTGGCTGCCGCAACACCAGTTACTGCTGGATGAAGACAATAACTGGGGATACTCATGCCTGACAATGATTGACAAAGAAACCGTCGGTATTTTGTATGAGAGCAGTGTTGCTCAGATGACCTTTCAGGCAGTGAAGTTGAAGGATATTGTGAAATAAGATAGAGATAGCTGCAAGGCTTTGAATCATGAAGAGATGAAAAAAAGAAATATAATGATTGGTCTGCTTCTATGCTGGTACATATTGGTTGCAGCCCAAGTGACGGGATGGTCACCGGATGAACACAAAGTGATTCGCTCCGGTCGTGACGACGGAAGATTCCTCAGCTCTTATGGCGTGGTGCATACCATGTTATCCGATATAGAGCCGGAGTGTGCTTTTCGTCCGGACATGAGTAAAAGGGAATTTTCCAAATGGCAGAAGAAAGTCCGTAAGTCTATGCAAGAGATTATGAACTTTCCGAAACGACAGGATAACTCTTCGGTTCCCAAGTGTATTCATACTGTACAACGTGACGGTTACCAACTTGAAAAATGGGAATATTATCCTTTATCCGGATGTGTATCCACATTTCTGGTACTAATACCGGATAGTTTGGTGAAACCGTCACCTGCCATTTTATGTATTCCGGGTTCGGGCGGTTCTAAGGAAGGATTGGCCGGCGAACCGGGGATAACCGCTAAATTCGATGATGATTACCGCAATCCAAAAGTGACTATGGCGCTAAACTTTGCCAAAGCCGGATATATTGCGGTGGCCGTAGATAATCCGGCGGCAGGTGAAGCGGCTGATCTGGAACGGTATGTCCGAGGCAGAAACTATAACTATGACTTGTTTTCCCGTTTCTTGCTGGAAATGGGATGGAGTTACTTGGGATATACGGCTTATCTGGATATGCAGGTACTTGAGTGGATGAAGTCGCGGCCTTATATCCGTAAAGACCGTATTGTGGTCAGTGGATTTTCTTTGGGTACGGAACCATTAATGGTTTTGGGGGTACTGGATCCCTCTATATACGCTTTTGTCTACAATGATTTTCTGTGTCAAACCCAGGAAAGAGCTTTGGTGATGACCGCTCCCGATAAGAATGGAACCCGTATCTTTCCCAACTCAATCCGGCACTTGATTCCTAATTTCTGGCGCAAGTTTAACTTTCCGGATATTGTAGCCTCGTTGGCTCCGCGTCCTGTCATCCTGACGGAAGGCGGATTAGACCGCGACTTCAATATAATTCGTAAGGCTTACGAAATATCCGGTTATCCATCTAATGTGGAGATGTACCATTATCCTAAATTTGCCGACCCACAAAAGCGCAAAAAGATTGATAAACTGCCCGAAGGATTAAGTAGGGATGAGTATTTTAATAGGGTGAATGTAGATGCGCCTGACCATTATTTTAAATCGGAGTTAGTCATTCCCTGGCTGAAAAAACACTTGAAAGAATAATTGAAATCGTTAATTATACCTTTATATCATACAGAAATGAGGAAAGTATTGTTTTTATTCTTTAGCTTGTTCTGCTGCACTTGTCTTTGGGCTCAAAAGAAAGTGAAAGCGGCTGGTATAGGAAATGGTATTACTTATGGTGCAGAGATAGCAAATCGGGAGAAAGAGTCTTATCCCGTCTGTTTGCAAGTATCAGACCTGTATACCGACAATATGGTGTTGCAGCGTGATACTCCATTGAAAATACACGGGAAAGCGAATGCGGGTGAACCGGTTTCAGTAAGTGTCGCTCATCAGAAGATTACTGTCCGGGCAGACGATAACGGCTGCTGGTCTGTGCAACTCATGCCTTTGCAGGCAGGCGGACCTTATACATTATCCATATCTACTGGAAAACAGACCCTGTCTTATAAAAATGTATTGATTGGTGAGGTCTGGTTATGTTCCGGACAATCCAACATGGAGTTTATGTTGAAACAGGCAGCTACCGCGCAAACTGATGTTTCGGAAGCAAATGATGACAAACTTCGTCTGTTTGATATGAAAGCGCGCTGGCGTACGGATGCGGTGGCGTGGGATGCGTCGGTGTTAGACTCCCTGAATCATTTGCAATATTATAAACCGACTGTCTGGACATCTTGTACTTCTGGCACGGCGGCTTCTTTTTCTGCTGTTGCTTATCATTTCGGTAAAATGCTTCGTGATAGTCTGAATGTCCCGGTGGGCTTGATATGCAATGCTGTCGGCGGTTCACCTACGGAAGCATGGATAGACCGCCGTACATTGGAATTTGAGTTTCCGGCTATCTTACATGATTGGACAAAGAATGACCTTATTCAAGACTGGGTGCGTGAAAGGGCTGCTTTGAACATAAAATATGCTACCGATAAGCGGCAACGTCATCCTTACGAACCTTGTTATCTGTTTGAATCCGGTATTCGTCCCTTGGATAAATATCCGTTGAAAGGGATTGTCTGGTATCAGGGAGAATCGAATGCCCATAATAAGGAAGCGCATGAAAAACTTTTTAAACTATTGGTTGACAGTTGGCGTTCCAACTGGGATGAACCGGATCTGCCTTTTTATTATGTGCAACTGTCAAGCATCGACCGCCCGTCGTGGACATGGTTCCGCGATAGTCAGCGAAGATTGATGAAATGTGTTTCCAATACGGGAATGGTTGTATCCAGTGATCAGGGAGATTCATTGGATGTACACCCTGCCAATAAGAAACCGATTGGCGAGAGATTGGCGTATTGGGCTTTGAACCGCACTTATGGACATGAAAATGTACTCCCTTCCGGTCCGTTGTTTCGCTGTGCGGAATTCAAAAATGGAGCTGTATATGTTTCGTTCGACTATGGCGATGGTTTGGGTAGTGTTGATGAGGCTCTTTTGTGTTCGTTTGAAGTGGCGGAGGAAGACGGGGTTTATGAACTTGCTACTGCCGTAGTTGAGGATGACTGTCTGAAAGTGTATAATACCAATATTAAGAATCCCCGTTTTATTCGCTATGGATGGCAACCGTTTACCCGTGCCAATCTGGTGAATAAGGCGGGATTGCCGGCTTCGACTTTCCGTGCTGCCGCACCTGTCGCATATGTCACTATTGATAAAATCAGCCGGATGCAGGGTTTTCCACAGGAAGATAAGGATTTTGCCAAAGGTGTTTCGGCTTGCTTTGCAGGAATAGCGGCAGGGCAATTATTGATTGCCGGCGGTTGTAATTTTCCTGAAATACCGGCCTATGCCGGTGGTGCTAAGAAATATTATCGCGATATTTATACGGCGCTAATACCGAAGGACTCCATATTGGTTTGGCAGAGAGTGGGGCAGCTGCCGCAGGCAATGGCCTATGGTGTATCTGTGTCTACTACCGATGGAGTCATCTGTGTAGGGGGGATGAATGAGCGGGGAGCTTTGTCTGTAACTTATCGTATACGTGTGGCAGATAAGAAAGCTATTGTGGAAACATTACCTTCATTGCCTTGCACGCTGGATAATATGACAGGCGCGTTATTGGGAAATAAACTCTATGTTGCCGGGGGAAACAAGAACGGCAAGGCATCCAATGCATTTTATTGTCTCGATTTGGAGCAACTGCCTCAAGGGTGGCGGGAACTGCCCGCCTTTCCGGGCGCTCCTCGGGTACAACCGGTAAGTGCCGCACAACTGGATGCTGATGGGCAATTATGTTTCTACCTGTGGAGTGGCTTTGCAGCGCCGGTGGAAGGACGTGCCGCTTCTCTCTCGGTTGATGGATATGTATATTCACCGGCTGCCGATACTTGGACACCATTACCCGAGGTGGTGAATGAGGCAGGCGAAACAGTTTCTTTAGGCGGTGGCGTGGCGACTGCTTGGGGTAAGAATCTGATTATCTGTATGGGTGGTGTTGATAAAGACATCTTTTTGCGTGCGCTTCAAAAACCGGCTGCCGATTATTTGACTCATCCGGTGGAATGGTATCGTTTTAATAAGCGGATTCTTGTGTATGATGTGCGCTTACAAGAGTGGCAAACAATAGCTTGTACGCCGGATACCGCTCGTGCGGGCGCAGCATTGGTGATATGCGGAAAAAATATCTTTTGTATCAATGGAGAATTAAAACCGGGAGTTCGTACTCCGGGAATTACCCGCATTGCAATTAAAGAGTAAAGTATAAACGCTATTTCTATAAACGGAAATCCCTATAAAGTACTATTCTTTATAGGGATTTCCGTTTATAGAGATGCGACTTTTGTATTAGTCAAACAAACTCTTGAACTTCTTGAAAATCTTCTCCTTAATAGAAGTATTCGGCTTGAAATTATCCGAACCTTCCATTTCTTCCAAGGCTTTTTTCTCCTCTTTATTCAGAGTTTCAGGTACATATACACTGACATTCACCAGTAAATCCCCGGTACCGTATCCGTTTACATTAGGCAAACCCTTGCCGCGTAAGCGGAGAACCTTTCCCGGTTGTGTACCCGATTCGATTTTCACCTTCACCTTACCGTCGATGGTGGGTATTTCTACCGCACCGCCCAATGCCGCTGTCGGGAAGCTGAGCAACAGGTTATAAATCAAGTCGTTTTCGTCACGAATCAGTTCCTTATCCTGTTCTTCCTCTACAAGAATCAGCAAGTCGCCCGGTACGCCGTTGTGCTTGCCGGCATTACCTTTGCCGCCCATGGAGAGCTGCATGCCTTCGGCTACGCCTTTCGGGATGTTTACGGTAACAACTTCTTCACCGTAGACGATTCCTTCACCGGCACATTCCTTACATTTATTCTTGATAACTTTACCTTCGCCGCCACAGGTAGGACAGGTGGTGCGTGTCTGCATCGTTCCGAGAATGGTCTGCTGGTTGCGGATTACCGTACCGCTGCCTTTACAGGTAGGACAGGTTTCCGCGCCGCCGTCTCCCTCTGCACCGGTTCCGTGACAGTGGCTGCAGGGTACATACTTTTTCAGTTTGAATTTCTTCTCTACTCCGGTAGAAATCTCCTTGAGGTTCAGCTTCACTTTAACGCGCAAGTCCGAGCCGCGATAACGGCGTTGCTGTTGCGCGCCACCGCCGCCGAATCCGCCGAAACCACTGAAACCGCCGCCAAAGCCACCGCTGTGTCCGCCGAATATATCGCCGAACATGGAGAATATGTCGTCCATGGACATACCACCGCTGAAACCGCCGAACGGTCCGCCGTTACCGGCGGCACCACCCATTCCGGCATGGCCGAATTGGTCGTAACGGGCACGCTTGTCCGGATTGCTTAATACATCGTATGCTTCCGCCGCTTCCTTAAACTTCTCCTCGGCTACCTTGTCGCCGGGGTTTTTGTCGGGGTGATATTGGATGGCTTTCTTGCGATAGGCTTTCTTTATCTCTTCTACCGATGCTGTTTTTTCGACTTCCAGTACTTCGTAATAATCTCTTTTTTCCATATAACTGTGTATGTTATTCTCCAACCACTACTTTGGCATGGCGGATTACTTTGTCGTTTAGCGTGTAACCGGTTTGTACGCAGTCCAGAATTTTACCTTTCAAAGCTTCGTCGGGAGCCGGGATTACGGCAATGGCTTCGTGGTAGTCTGTGTCAAGCGGCTGTTCTTTGGTTTCGATTACTTTGACACCGTTCTGACCCAATACCGTCATAAACTTGTTGTAGATAAGCTCCACACCTTCTTTTACGGCAGCTACATCGGTGGCGGTCTCCATGTTTTTCAGGGCGCGTTCAAAGTCGTCCACGATAGGAAGAATGCTGCTGATGCTCTTTTCTCCACCATTCAGGATAAGTTCGGCTTTTTCTTTCATTGTACGTTTACGGTAGTTGTCGAACTCGGCGGAGAGACGCAGATACTTGTCTTTCTGGTCTTCAATCTCTGCATTGGCCTTTTCCAATTCCTGAGCGAGTTTCTCTTCTTCAGTCAGGGCAACCTCTTCTTTTTCAGTTGTTTCCTCGCCGTTCTCATCTTGGACGGTTTGCTCTTTCAACTCTTCTTCGTTGATGTTTTCTTTTTCTTTCGGGTCCATATTGTTATGCTTGTTATTCTTATAAAATGATTTCGCTTTCATTGCTGTCAAGGGTTTAAGTTAATATGATACGGTTTTGATAGCAAAAACTTTGCCAAATTGACGGCTTTTGCCAAAAACGTTGCAAAGGTAATACTTTTATGTCAGATTGACAGCGAAATATTCCATAAATAGGAAGTTAACATCGTGCGGGGAGTAAGTTAACTTGATAGGTTGCAGTAAGTTAACGTCATTGCAGATGTTTACTTAACTTCATATCATGCAATAAGTTAACTTGTTGTAAGCTGTTTTACCGTATTATTTCGTATCTTTGTGCCCGCAATTCGCAGAGTTATAGGTATTAAATAGTAAGTAGTACATAATAAAATAGTAAATATAAAGATGATTACAGTCTCGAACGTATCGGTACAGTTTGGTAAAAGAGTGTTGTTTAATGATGTAAACTTGAAGTTTACAAGTGGTAATTGTTATGGTATAATCGGTGCTAACGGTGCGGGAAAGTCCACTTTCTTGCGGACCATTTCGGGAGATTTGGATCCGACGACCGGCTCTATCATGCTGGGACCGGGCGAACGTCTGTCTGTATTGAGTCAGGACCACTTTAAGTGGGATGCCTATACGGTGATGGATACCGTAATGATGGGGCATACGGTGTTATGGGACATTATGAAACAACGTGAGGCGCTCTATGCCAAGGAAGACTTCACGGATGAGGACGGTTTGAAAGTTTCCGAACTGGAAGAGAAATTCGCCGAGCTCGACGGCTGGAATGCGGAAAGTGACGCTGCCGCTTTATTGAGCGGGTTGGGCATCAAGGAAGACAAGCATTACGTGCTGATGGGCGAGCTGAACAATAAGGAAAAAGTACGTGTCATGCTGGCGCAGGCTTTGTATGGCAATCCCGATAACTTGCTGCTGGACGAGCCTACCAATGACTTGGACATGGACACCGTAACCTGGTTGGAAGAGTACCTTGCCAATTTTGAACATACCGTTTTGGTAGTGAGCCACGACCGCCACTTCCTTGACTCCGTGTGTACGCATACGGTGGATATCGACTACGGAAAGATTAACCTCTTTGCCGGTAATTATAGTTTCTGGTATGAATCCAGCCAGTTGGCTCTCCGTCAGCAACAGAACCAGAAGGCTAAAGCCGAGGAGAAGAAGAAAGAGCTGGAAGAGTTTATCCGCCGTTTCAGCGCCAATGTGGCAAAGAGCAAGCAGACTACCAGCCGTAAGAAGATGCTGGAGAAACTGAATGTGGAAGAAATCAAACCGTCGTCACGTAAATATCCGGGTATCATCTTCACTCCCGAACGCGAACCGGGCAATCAGATTCTTGAAGTTTCGGGACTGACAAAAACGTTGGAAGACGGTACGGTATTGTTCCGCGATGTGAACTTCAATGTGGAGAAAGGGGATAAAATCGTATTCCTTTCACACGATCCGCGTGCTATGACCGCCTTGTTCGAGATTATCAACGAGAATATGAAGCCGGATGCGGGAACTTTCAACTGGGGCGTAACAATTACCACCGCTTACCTGCCGCTGGATAACACCGCTTTCTTCAATACGGACTTGAATCTGGTAGATTGGTTGAGTCAGTTCGGCGAGGGCAATGAGGTATACATGAAGAGCTTCCTCGGCCGTATGCTTTTCTCCGGCGAAGAGGTGTTGAAGAAAGCAAGCGTATTGTCGGGTGGTGAGAAGATGCGTTGTATGATTGCGCGTATGCAGTTGCGCAATGCCAACTGTTTGATTCTGGATACTCCGACCAATCATCTTGACTTGGAGTCTATTCAGGCATTCAACAATAATCTGAAGACGTATAAAGGCAATATCCTGTTCTCATCCCATGACCACGAGTTTATCCAGACCGTGGCGAACCGTATCATCGAGCTGACACCGAACGGTATTATCGACAAGATGATGGAGTATGATGAATATATCACTTCGGACCATATCAAGGAATTGAGAGCGAAGATGTATAATAAATAGTGGTTAGTGATTAGTGATTAGTGATTAGTAAGCTGCGCTATATATGGTGAGATACTAATCACTAACCACTAATCGCTAACCACTAACTGTTATCAATTTTTTCTGAACATTTTTAAAATCACTGCTGTTCCCGCTACCATTAGTACCGTACAAAGTATGGAACCTTCAAAACCGAAAGCTCCGCCGTTTATCAGATTGGCCTCGGGCAGATAGAGCGTCAGCAAACCGTCACAAAATTTATTTCCACTGACTTCATAACCCAAAACCGGACCTTGTATCCAGTTCCAGAACCAGTGTAAAGCTATCGGGAAACAGAGATTACGCGTGTATATATAAGAAGAACCTAAAAGAATGCCTGCCAGCAGGATGTTGATAAAAGACAGAAAGTCGAAGTTCGGATTGGCTATATGAACCAGCGAGAACAGGGTGGCGGAGAGAAACAATGCCCAAAACTTATTCACCCCGCCTTGCAGCATACGCTCCAATACAAACCCCCGCAATGCGAATTCTTCTGTAATGGCTACCAGCAAAAAGAAAACAAAGCTAATCAATAAGGAAGAAGGATTGAATACAACTCCTGCAATCTCTATCGCTCCTGCCAATAAGGATACGCCGAATCCTACCGCATAAAGAACGATTGCCAGTGATATTCCTGATAACAAATCTTTCTTACGTATCGCCAAAGAGCGTCCCAATCCGGCTAATGAAACTCCTCGGAAATGCCATACAATCCAAGCGGAGAGGAATATACCTATCAGCATCAGTGTTTCGCTCAGGACAAAATAGAACATCTTATCGGCTCCTTCCTTACCCAGCTTTTGCAATACTGACGAGAAAGGTATACCTAGTATTGTAATAATGATAACAGCAAGCGTGACAAAAGATATGATATCGATTGCCACTTTTCCAAAACGTTTGGCTTTGGGCTCATTTCCAATGGTTTCCATGCGTAAAAAATAATTTCAGTTAATTAATATCCGACAAAAATAGCAATAAAAAGAGAAATCATTATTCAAGGTTGACGGTTTCTTCTTATATTTGGAAAATCAAATCAATCTGACACTTAAAACATGAACCTGAGAAAAATACTTTTAGCGGCCGCCGGATTGGGCATGATGATATTGAACACCTCTGCCCAGACTTCCAAGCGCTATACCGTTGCCAAGCCCGGCACTTTGGTGGAAATGCTGACCGAAGATGAGGCGAATGAGATTACGCACCTTGTCCTGCAAGGCAAACTGAACGCGATTGATTTCCGCCATCTGCGGGATGAGTTCAAGAAACTGCAAATACTGGATATATCCAATGCGTCTATCAGCATGTATGCCGGAAAGAACGGTACGCATCCCGACCGCTTCTATATCTATCCGGCCAATTGCATTCCGTCCTACGCCTTTTGCAAGCAGCTTAGCGACAGTACTTTTATCGGAAAGACATCTTTGACGCAGGTCATCCTGTCCGATAAGACCAAGAACATCGAAGACGGTGCATTCAAGGGATGTACCAATTTGAAGATTTGCCGTATACGCAAAAAAACTCCCCCGAACTTGCTGCCCGAAGCCCTGGCCGACAGCGTGACAGCCATATTCGTCCCTCTGGGCAGCAGCGACTCGTATCGCCGCGGCAAACGGTGGGAGACATTTGCTTTCATAGAAGGCGAACCGGTGGGAGCCACTGTACAGATAGCTACGATGGGCAGCCTTGCCAGCGAACTGATTCGCGCCGGCATACAGCCCAAAGATGTCAACTTCCTTACGGTAGAGGGCAAAATGGACGAAGCGGACTTCACATTGATACGCAATTATATGCCCAACCTGGTAAGCGTAGACCTGTCCAAATGTAACGCCACGGTCATTCCCGACTATACATTCACTCAAAAGAAATACCTGCTCAATATCACATTGCCCCATGCCTTAAAGAGCATCGGCCAACGTGCATTTAGCGGATGCGGACGGTTATGCGGCACATTGGAGCTTCCCCCCGGCGTAACAGCCATAGAATACGGCGCATTCATGGGATGCGACAACCTTCGCTACGTCCTTGCCACCGGCGATAAAATCACAACTTTAGGAGATAACCTCTTCGGTAACGGCAAAGACAAGCTGACTTATAAAAAATAATGAAGAATGAGGTATTCTCATTTATCCATTCCCTTGCTCCACCCCGATCATCGTCAACTGTATGCGTTTCCGTTCGGTATCTACGCTGAGTACCTTTACGCGTACCTGCTGGTGGATGGACACAATCTCATTAGGGTCTGATACATACTTCTGCGCAAGTTGCGAGAGGTGTATCAGGCCGTTTTCTTTGATACCGATGTCGACGAAAGCGCCGAAATTGGTGATATTCCCCACGATACCCGGCAGTTCCATACCTATGCGCAAATCATCAATCGTGCGTACATTCTTGTCGAACTCGAATACTTTGATCGGGCCGCGAGGGTCACGTCCCGGCTTTTCGAGCTCTTGCAGAATATCTTTCAAGGTGGGCATTCCGACGGTGGGAGAGAGATACCGTTCGGGCTGTATCTTCAGGCGCAGTTCCTTGTTGGCGAGCAGTTCGGCTACGCTGCATCCCAAATCGGCGGCCATCTGCTCTACGATATGGTAACTCTCGGGGTGCACCGCCGTATTGTCCAGCGGGTTCTTGGCATCCGGTATGCGCAGGAAGCCGGCGCATTGCTCAAAGGCCTTTGCGCCCATACGCGGAACTTTCATCAACTCCTTGCGGGAAGCGAATGCTCCGTTCTCGGCACGATAGTTCACGATGTTTTGAGCCAGTTGGGGGCCGAGTCCCGAAATGTATGTAAGCAGATGACTGCTGGCGGTGTTCAGATTGACGCCGACCAGGTTTACGCAGTTCTCTACGGTCTGGTCGAGTGACTTCTTCAGCTTGCTTTGGTCTACATCGTGCTGATATTGCCCTACGCCGATGGATTTCGGGTCTATTTTGACAAGCTCCGCCAGCGGGTCCATCAGCCGGCGCGCGATGGATACGGCGCCGCGCACCGTCACGTCGTATTCGGGAAACTCATCCCTGGCGATTTTGGAAGCGGAATAAATGGAAGCGCCCTGCTCGCTGACAATGAAAATCTGCACTTCCCGGTTGAACGTATGCCGTTTCAGAAAATCTTCCGTTTCCCGGCTGGCGGTACCGTTTCCGATGGCGATGGCTTCCACTTTGTAGGCTTCTATCATCTTCTGCAGTTTGGCAAACGCCTCTTTGCCCTGGTTTACCGGCGGGTGCGGGTAGATGTTCTCGTTGTGCAGCAGGTTACCCTGCGCATCCAGACACACCACCTTGCAGCCGGTACGGAATCCCGGGTCTATTCCCATCACCCTTTTCTGTCCTAACGGCGACGCGAGCAGCAACTGCCGCAGGTTTTCCGCGAATACCCGGATGGCTTCATCATCGGCGCGTTCCTTGCTTTGCGCGGCAAACTCGGTCTCAATGGACGGTTTGAGCAGACGCTTGTAAGCATCCTGCACAGCTTCCGCCACCTGCTTTCCGCAAGCGTTGCCGCTCTGTACAAACTGCCGTTCCAACCGTTCCACACACTCTTCATCGTCGGGGCTGATACTCACTTTGAGCAAGCCTTCCGCTTCGGCGCGGCGAATGGCGAGCAGACGGTGCGAGCTGCACCGCTTCAAGGGTTCCGCACAGTCGAAATAATCCCTGTATTTGGCTCCTTCTTCCTCTTTGCCTTTTATCACCTTGGCGGTCAGTACGGCTTGGCGGGCGAAGGTGTTGCGCAATGCGTTACGGGCGCGCTCGTTCTCGCTCACCAGTTCGGCGATGATGTCGCGCGCGCCTTTCAGGGCGTCGTCCGGGCTTTTCACATCCCCTTTCACAAAGTCGGCGGCACGCTGCTGGGGATGAGGCTCGCGTTGGAGCATCAATAGGGTGGCAAGCGGTTCGAGCCCCTTTTGGCGGGCGGCTTCCGCACGGGTTTTGCGTTTGGGCTTGTAAGGCAGGTAAATATCTTCGAGGACGGTGCCGTCCCATGTCTCATCGATACGTCTTTGCAGTTCGGGAGTCATTTTCCCCTGTTCGCGGATGGTGCCGATGATGGTCTCCTTCCGCCTGGCCGTTTCCTTCAGTTTTTCGTAGTGGGTTTGGATGGATTCTATCTGCACTTCATCCAGCCCGCCCGTCATTTCCTTACGGTAGCGGCTGATAAACGGGATGGTCGCTCCGTCATCGAGCAGGGCGAGTGTCTGCCCGATTTGTTTTTCTGATATGCCGAGAATGGCAGCTATCATGCTGTGAAAGATTTGTGTCATGTCAGCTTCTTTTTAATAATGAGCGCCAAAAGTACGAAAAACAATCTTTCTTTACGCCTTTTTTGAGTTTTATTGTATCTTTGCGACAGTTCAGGAGGACGTTAAATGAGACAATCCAAGAAAATACTTTATAGAACACTGCTTTGCCTGACGGCATTCTTCTCCCTCATGCTCCCGGCCTTTTCTGCGACGGGCGACCATCCTGTACTGATTATCAGTTCTTATAATCCGGACTCGCGCCAAACTTCGGACAACATTTCCAACTTCATGGAAGAGTTTCAGCGTTTGGGCGGTACATGCGGTGTGGAGCTGGAGAACATGAACTGCAAGAGTTTCTCCGAGTCTCCCTTGTGGAAGACGAGAATGGCGGGTATCCTGTCCAAGTACCGGGATACCAAAGAACCCTCGCTCGTCATACTGATAGGACAGGAAGCGTGGGCTGCCTATCTGTCTCTGGAAGACTCCGTCCGGGGCGACGTTCCGGTAATGACGGCGCTTGCCAGCCGCAATGTAGTGCTTTTGCCGGAGCAGGGCGCGGACTTGAAGACATGGATGCCGGAGTCGCTGGACTTCTTCGCCGACTTCGCCGGCTCCCCGATTAAGAGCGGCTTTGTCTATCAGTACGATGTGGCCGCCAATATCCGCATGATAAAACGGTTGTACCCCCAAACGGAACATATCGCCTTCATCTCCGACAACAGCTACGGTGGCGTAACCTTGCAGGCGCATGTGGTAAAAGAGATGAAGAAATTCCCCGAATTAAACCTTATCCTCTTGGACGGGCGTGTCAACACGATTTATACCATCAGTGACAAACTGCACTCGCTGCCCCCGCGCACCGTTCTGCTGATGGGCACATGGCGCGTGGACATGAACGACGGCTACTTCATGCGCAACGCCACTTATGCCATGATGGAAGCCGCTCCCGGCCTGCCCGCATTCTCCATTACGTCCGTAGGCATCGGCTACTGGGCTGTGGGCGGAGTAGTGCCCGTCTACCGTGCGCTGGGCAGGGATATGGCGCGGCAGGCTGTCCGTGTGCTGGCAAACCCGAAGAACTCCGAGATAGAGATTATATCCTGCGAAACCGTCATGGACGGCAAACTGGTGAAGGAGAGGAAGCTCGATATCGCTTCGATTCCCGGCCTCATCCGGCTGGTGAATGTCACTCCGGGCTTCTATGAGCAATATAAGTACCATATATGGGGAGTGGCTGCCGTTCTGGTCATCCTGCTGACGGGCTTGCTCATCACGCTCTATTTCTTCTACCGCACCAAGAGGCTGAAAGACGAGCTGGAAGTGTCCGAAGCCGCCCTGCGTGAGGCGAAGGACAGGGCGGAAGAGTCCAACCGCCTGAAAAGCGCGTTCCTCGCCAATATGAGCCATGAGATACGTACGCCGCTGAACGCCATTGTGGGATTCTCGGACGTGCTTTCCGCCGGAGATACCGCCATAGACGACCAGCGCGGATATTTCGAGATAATCAAAGCCAACTCGGACTTGCTGCTCCGGCTGATAAACGACATACTGGATGTGTCCCGCCTGGAAGCCGACCGCGTTACTCTCACCCTGGAGAAGTGCGACGTGGTACAGGTCTGCACGCAGGTGACGGCTTCCGTGACACAGGCGCGCCGGTCGTCCAACCGGATAGTGTTTGAAAGCGCCGCAGACAGCCTGGAAATCCGTACGGACATCCAGCGTTTGCAGCAAGTGGTCATCAACCTGCTGTCCAATGCGGACAAGTTTACGGAGAACGGCACGATAACGTTGAAACTCGAACCGGACATGCGGAACCGCACCGCCCTGTTCTCCGTATCGGACACCGGCTGCGGCATACCGCCGGAGAAGCGGAAGCGGGTCTTCGAACGGTTCGAGAAACTGAACGAATACGCGCAAGGCACAGGCCTGGGGCTGTCCATCTGCAAACTGATTGTGGAGAAGTGGGGCGGCAGGATATGGATAGATTCGCAGTACACCCGCGGCGCCCGTTTTGTGTTTACCCACCCGCTGGATTTATGAAACAGATGAGCTATATGATAAACCAAAGATATATGAAAAAGCTGACTTGTTGTTTTGTATGTATTTTCCTGCTTATCGGCACGGTTGCCGCGCAGGATAAAGAAGTGAAATTGAAAATAGTGCAGACCAGTGACATACACGGGAACTTTTATCCCCGTGATTTCATTCTCCAACGGGATGCCGTCGGAAGTCTGGCACGCGTGTACGCTTTCGTGCAGAAAGAGCGTGAGACGTATAAGGACAATCTGATTCTGCTGGATAACGGCGATATCCTGCAAGGGCAGCCCACCGCCTATTATTACAATTATATAGATACGGTATCCCCCCACGTAGCGGCCGAGATGCTGAACTTCATGGGATATAACGCCGGCAACATGGGCAACCACGACGTGGAAACGGGACGCGCCGTGTTCGACCGTTGGGCGGGCGACTGCCATGCTCCCGTACTGGGCGCCAACATCATCGAAACGGCTACGGGCAAAACCCACTTCCCGCCGTACGTGACGCTCGAACGCGACGGAGTGAGGATTGTCGTCCTCGGCATGATAACCCCCGCCATTCCGGTGTGGCTGTCCGAGAACCTGTGGAAAGGGCTCCGCTTTGACGACATGGAAGAAACGGCGCGCAAGTGGATGAAGATAATCCGTGAAAAGGAGCGTCCCGACATCGTAATCGGCATGTTCCATGCCGGACAGGACGCCCTGCTGATGGGCGGCAAGTATCGGGAGAACGCCTCGCTGGACGTAGCCCGCAATGTTCCGGGCTTCGATATCGTACTGATGGGACACGACCACGCCCGCGAATGTAAGAAAGTGCGGAACATCGCAGGCGACTCCGTACTGGTTATCGACCCCGCCAGCAACGGTGTGGTGGTGAGCGACATAGACATCACCGTGACGCTGCGCGACGGCAAGGTCACGGACAAGAAGATTGACGGCGTGCTGACCGAAACCGGAGCATACGGCGTCAGCGACGAGTTTATGAAACATTTCGCGTCACAGTACGCCACCATTCAGGATTTCGTATCGAAGAAGATAGGGCGTTTCACGGAAACCATCTCCACCCGTCCCGCCTATTTCGGTTCGTCCGCTTTCATCGACCTTATCCATACCTTGCAGCTGAATATCAGCGGCGCCGAGATTTCGCTGGCCGCCCCTCTGTCATACGACACCCGGATAAAGGAAGGGGACGTTTACGTGTACGATATGTTCAACCTGTACAAGTACGAAAACATGCTCTACACCATGAAGCTCTCGGGTAAGGAAGTGCACGACGCTTTGGAGATGTCCTACGACCTTTGGACGAACCGCATGACTTCTCCCGACGACCATATCCTGCTGTTCCGCGACAAGCCCCGCGAAGGTGCGGCGGACAGAGCCGCTTTCAAGAATTTCAGTTTCAACTTCGACTCCGCCGCAGGCATCATCTACACGGTGGACGTTACGAAGCCGAGCGGCCGGAAAGTAGCCATTCTCAGCATGGCGGACGGTACTCCGTTCGATATGAACAAGATGTACACGGTAGCCCTGAACTCTTACCGCGGCAACGGCGGTGGGGAGCTGCTGACAAAAGGCGCCGGCATTCCGCAGGATGAACTGAAAGAGCGCATCGTCAGCTCTACCGACAAGGATTTGCGCTACTACCTGATGCAGTACATCGAGGGGAAGAAAGTAATCGAACCCCGTGCGCTCGGCCAGTGGAAATTTGTTCCCGAGGAGTGGGCTGTTCCCGCTTCCAAACGTGATTATGAGTTCTTGTTTGGTAAAGTTCAGGAATAATTACTAACTTTGCGGCCTTAAAGTCAAAAGGCGGATAATAAGACGTGAAAAGGATTAAAAGAACCATATACGCATTATGCTTGCTGGTACTCTTTGTAGGGTACCAGGCAAGCGTAACGGCGTTTACTCACGTCCATTACGTCAACGGGGTATTGATTACCCACTCTCACCCTTTTCATAACCAACATTCACACTCCGCTACTTCGCTGATCGCTATCGGTTTGTTGTCGCACTTCAGTTCGGACAAACCGGATTGCAGCGAAATACAACACCCGATGCGTTCTTTGCTGCGGGTGGTGGAAAACGAAACCGATACGTCCGTCATCAAGGGAAAAGCGTATCGGATGATTTCTCTCCGCGCTCCCCCTTATTCCGTTACCCTTTGATATTGTCTGTACCAACGTCCGGTATTTGCCGTACCAACGCTTGGTATTCGTTGTACCGACGTTTGGTATCTGTCGTACCAATGCTTGGTATTCGCCGTACCAACGCCTGGTATCTGCCGTACCTACGGTTGATACCGGAATGGTACCGTTAAACAACTGATTTTTTAAAGAGTAAATGTTGAAGGTCAGCCCGTACGAGCTGAATCTGTAACAGAAATAAAAGCGATTATTCAAATGAAACATTATATATTGGCGTTGATGCTTACCGTGGTGAGTATCGGTGCGGCTATTGCCGCAAACCCGATAAGGGAAGGCAATATGATTTCCGGCCATGTCCTTGTGAAAGGTTCGGAAGAGAACATACCGTATGCCACCGTTTTGATTGTGGGTAGCGGACAGGGAACGGTATCCAACGAAGAAGGCCAGTTTGAGTTCAAGAACCTGCCGGCCGGTAAATATACGTTGCGCGTCTCTGCGGTAGGCTATAAGACGCAGGAAAAGGAGATTGAAGTCAACAAGGACTTTACGGCGGTGGTACATTTCCAGTTGCAGGAAGAAAGCTTCATGACCGATGAAGTTGTGGTTTCCGCCAATCGCAATGAGGTAAGCCGGAAGGCGGCTCCTGTGGTGGTGAACGTGATGAGCGCCAAGCTCTTCGAAATGGTGAACTCCACCGACCTCGCCAAAACGCTCAACTACCAGTCGGGCTTGCGTGTGGAAAACAACTGCCAGAACTGCGGTTTCCCCCAAGTGCGTATCAACGGTCTGGAAGGCCCTTACTCGCAAATCCTGATTAACAGCCGCCCCATCATCAGCGCGCTAAGCGGAGTGTACGGCTTGGAGCAGATACCGGTGAATATGATTGAAAGGGTAGAGGTAGTGCGCGGCGGCGGTTCGGCGTTGTTCGGCGCCAATGCCGTGGGCGGAACCATCAATATCATCACCAAAGACCCCATCAACAACTCCTTCCAGGTATCGAGCATGTTCTCCAATATGGACGGTAAGTCCTGGGAGCAGTACATGGGCGGGAACGTCTCTCTGGTGGCCAAAGACAATTCCTATGGAATCGCCCTCTACTAAAGCTACCGCAACCGCAATCCTTACGACCGCGACGGTGACGGTTTCTCCGAACTGGGCAAGCTGAACATGAATACTTTCGGCTTCCGCGCCTATTACCGTCCCACGCATTTCAGCCGCATCAACCTGGAGTATCACACTACCAACGAATTCCGCCGCGGCGGCAACAAGTTCGACCTTCAGCCGCACGAAACGGACATCACCGAGCAGACCAGGCACATCATCAACAGCGGCGGACTGAGCTACGACCTCTTCTGGCGCGAGTATAAGCATAAAATATCGTTGTACGGCTCTATCCAGCACACCGACCGCAACAGCTACTACGGCGCGCAGAAGGATATGAACGCCTACGGCAAGACGAACGACCTGACCTGGGTGGCAGGCAGCATGTACGTAGGCAATATGGACAACTGCCTCTTCGCCCCCGCCACCTTTACGGGCGGACTGGAGTATCAGAACAACTCCATGCACGATGTCATGACGGGCTATCACCGCGACATGCGGCAGGATGTACGCATCGCCAGCGCCTTCGTGCAGAACGAGTGGAAGATGAATGTGCTGACCATGCTCGTAGGCGCCCGTTTGGATAAGCACAACCTGATAGACAAGCTGATATTCAGTCCCCGCGTCAACCTGCTTTATAAGCCCGCCGAGGATTTTCAGGCGCGCCTGACGTACTCCACCGGTTTCCGCGCGCCGCAAGCGTACGACGAAGACCTGCATGTGACCGCGGTCGGCGGCGAAGGCGTGCAAATCAAGCTGGCGGACAACCTGCGCGAGGAGCGTTCCAACAGTTACAGCGGTTCGGTGGACTGGACCACCCGGCTGGGACACTGGCAGGCCAATATCCTCGTAGAGGGTTTCTATACCGACCTGCGCCATGTATTCGTGCTCGAGGATATCGGCAAGAACGATATGGGCGATGTGATTAAGGAGCGCCGTAACGGTAACGGCGCCCGTGTGTACGGCGCCAACCTCGACGCCAAGATTGCCCATGGCAAGGAAGCGCAGTTCCAGCTGGGCTTTACCGCGCAGCGCAGCCGCTATACCCGGGAAGAGGTTTGGACGCAGGTGGACGGTGAAGACCTGACCACCAAACGTATGCCCCGCACGCCCGACTGTTACGGCTACTTTACGTTCTCGTCCGCCCCGGTGAAGAATTTCGACTTCTCTCTGTCGGGCACGTATACGGGCAAGATGATTGTGCCGCACTACGCCGGGTATATCGAGAAAGACCGCATGGAGAATACGCCCCACTTCTTTGACCTCAATCTGAAACTGAACTATACCTTCGTGCTGCACGACCATATCAAGTTTCAGTTGAATACGGGCGTGCAAAACATTTTCAACAGTTTCCAGAAGGATTTGGATAAGGGAGAGTTTCGCGATGCCGGTTATTTTTACGGACCTACACAGCCGCGTACGTTCTTTATCGGCTTTAAAATAATGAATTAGGATAACATTCACGATTTTTAAATTAATAATTCCGTGAATAATCCTATATTTGCCGGCAAAGCACAAGAACAATGAATACAAAACAGATACGCAACGTTGATATCTCCGGAATACAGCATCTGCCCATGATTGACTTTATCGGCAATGATTTCGCTATTTTTGATGATATAAGGGATATTCCTTTTACGCCATATCCTACGCGCCTGAACGCCGCCTGCCTTGCTGTCTGCCGGAAAGGCCGGTGTAAGATGAACATCAACCTGCAGGAATATGAAATGAAAGAGGGAGTGCTTTGTATCATCCTGCCCGAGCAAATCGTGCAGCAGGGCGAACGTTCCGATGATTTCTCCGGCAGCTTTATAGCGGTGTCCAGAGATTTCATGGATTTGGTGATACCTACCATGCAGCAGTTGTTTCCCATGTTCTTCATGATAAAGGAGCGGCCTTGCATCGATATCACCGCCAACGAGTTGCAGGCGTTCGAGGAATATCACTCTTTCCTGTGGAGCAAGGTGAAACTGAAAGACAATCCGTACCGCAAGGAGATTACGCAGGGATTGTTGCTGGCTCTGTTCTACGAGATATACGACATCTATCAGGGGCATACCGCTAAGGAGCGCACTCCGAAAAGCCGCAAGGAAGATTTGTTTGAACGCTTCATACGGTATGTTTCCGAACATTATAAAGAGGAGAGGAGCGTGTCCTATTATGCCGACAAGATGTTCCTTACCCCTAAGCATCTTTCCACCGTGGTGAAAGAGGTGAGTGGAAAGACGGCGGGCGAGTGGATTGACAGCTTGGTGATTCTGGAAGCGAAAGCCATGCTGAAATCGTCCGAGCAGAGCATTCAGGAGATAGCCGACGAGTTGCACTTCGCCAATCAGTCGTTCTTCGGCAAATACTTTAAGCATCATACCGGCCTCTCGCCCAAGGAATACCGGAAGCAGTAATTTCTAAAGATGACAGCTATGGAAAAAAGAGAAATAGACCTTACCGTTTCCTGCTATGGAAAGGTGAAAGACGTGAAGTATGACGTTGTGATTCTTCCCTGGGGAGCCACCGAGCCGCATAACCTGCATCTGCCGTATCTCACGGACTGCATCCTGCCGCATGACATTGCCGTGGATGCCGCCGCTTTGGCGTTGGAACGTTCCGGCGTGCGCTGCATGGTGATGCCGCCCGTACCTTTCGGCGCCCACAATCCCGGACAGCGGGAACTTCCTTTCTGCATCCATACCCGTTACGCCACCCAGCAGGCCATCTTGGAAGATATTGTGGCTTCCCTTCACGCGCAGGGCATCCGCAAGCTGATTATCATCAGCGGTCACGGCGGGAATAATTTCAAAGGAATGATTCGCGACCTTGCTTTCGTCTATCCCGATTTCCTGATTCTGGCGACGGACTGGTTCGGCATCGTTCCCACCAAGGGTTATTTCGAGGCCGCCATAGACGACCATGCCGGTGAATCGGAGACTTCGGCCATGATGTACTATCATCCCGAGCTGGTGAATCTTGATGAGGCCGGTAACGGAGACTCCCGTCCGTTTGCCATTGCCTCGCTGAATGAAAAGGTGGCGTGGGCGCCCCGCCATTGGGACAAAGCCACTGTGGATAGCGGGGTGGGCAATCCCGGGAAGGCGTCCGCGGAGAAAGGCGGGCGGTATCTGAAACCGGTCATTGAGAAACTGGCGACGCTCTTTGAGGAAGTAGGGCGGCACGAACTTTACTGAGATAAGATTTCTATATAAAACGACAGACAGCTAAATAAAATCCGGACAGCTGCGGCAGAGGAATTCCTTCCTTTACTCCGTATGCTGTCCGGTATCTTTTCAGGGCTGTCCGGGCTTTACTTTCCTATGGACATCAGCCATTTGCCGTCTTTCTTCACCATTTGCTGCTCACCCTCTTCGGTCTCGCCGTTGCCGTAAGTGTATTTGGTCTTTACCACAGCGGTATTGCCGTCCTCGGCCACTTGTTCCGAGAGGATTTCGATGTCCTTTATGCCGCCTTTCTTCTCGTATTCCTTCGATACTTTTTCTTTGAGCATGGATACCAGCGCTTCTTTTTGTTCCTTTACCTTGGCGGCATTCTGACTGTCGTCGAAAGCCAGTCCTTCTACGAAATTCTCATAATCGCCGCTTTGCAGATACCCGCTGTACTTTTTCAACGCGTCGCCCGGAGTGCTTGGAGAAGAAGAGCAAGCCGCCATTACGAAGACTGCCATTACCATCATGGTGAAGTAGAATACTTTTTTCATACGTTTTTTGTTTTAAGTGAATAATGTGTGTTTTAAAAACAGTATATCAAACAGAGGCGTCCGCTCTGCGCAATATCGTTCGGCATCAGATAGTCACCGCTCATGCCGGGGATGTTGACGGAAGTGGTTCGGCCTTCGGACAGGTCTATCCCTTCTTTCCGGTACACATAGTCGATGAGTTCCGTGCAATACATCTCGGTGGTATCGTTCAAGTCGTAGTCATGGTCGAACAACAGGTGTTTGCGGAAAAGTCCGAGTGCGCTTCGGGCGGCTCTGCATGCAAGGGCGGAGTCTGCTTGCACATGCATCACGGCACCCCGCGCGGCTTTCCCCGCATCGAAGAACCGCTCGACGGGTTCCATCTTTATCCTGTCCGCATCTCCCTTAAAGTCCGGTTCGCCGGGAACGGCGTGTATCACGTACCATGCTCCGCGCTCTTTCTTCAGGATGCCGGTATGCGAGTATCTTCCCTCGCTGTCGGCTGCCAGCACTATGCGGCTGGTGAATCCGGTGCCTCTTCTGAATACGATGTCTCCTTCTCTGAATAATTCTTGGGGCAGGTGTAGGCCTTCCTTGGGAGGATTATCTTTGCAAGCGCTAAGGAAAAGCAGGGAGAACAGGCTGATTGCAAACGGCGTGATATGGGTGTTGTTTTTCATTAGGTACAAATATAACAAAAAAGGCAACATCTGTTAACAGATGTTGCCTAATTTTTTTAGTGTACCCTAAAAACTAATCTCTCTCTTATAAAAACTAATTTACTCTATCGTTTTCTAAATGACGCTGCAAATTTAAAGAGTCTTTTCGGAGTACGATTTGACATAAGTCAAAAAAACGGTTACTTTTTGAGGAAACTCCAGAGTCCGCCTTTTTTTGAGGGGGGAGTTTTATCATTGTCACGATACAGCTCCTCGTACGTCAGCTTCTCCTGAACCATGCGGTAGATGTCTCCCCAGTCGGGCAGGCCGCCCAAGTTGCGGTCGTCGATGAAGATGTCCGCTTTTACTTTGCGCGAGAAACCGTGATGGGCGGTGTCCTCTTCGGGGTAGTCACGGTTGATGGCATAAAATTCCACGCCCCGTTCCCTGCACCATTCCACAGCCTCGTCCAGCAGTTTTCCCTCACGTACGGTCCATAGTATCAGCCGATGATGAGCCTTAATCAGCATTTTCAGCGTATCGATGGCGAAAGGTATTTCGTTTCCGATTTTAGGGTATCGGTGTTCTACGATTGTGCCGTCAAAATCAATGGCGATAGTCATAGAAGTGAATTTCTGTTTATAAGTTGCTCGGAATGAAGATAATCATCGCGTTGTTTCCGGTCTTGTTTGCATAGCCCATGGATTCGGGAGCGGCGGATGCAATTCTTTCGGGAGCGATGTTGTACTTCTCTACTAACATTTTCTTGATGGCTTCCGTGCGTTTGTTGCGCAGTTCGGTTTCGGCTTTCTTGTCCTTTACGTCATTGCTGAATGCTACAATCTTGATAACGGCAGGATTCTCGGTCATCCATTCGCCGATATTGTTCAGCTTGCCGGCTTGCTCTTCGCTGATGAAGGAACTGAACTCGTCAAAGTGGATATCTACGGAAATGATACCTTTCTGTTGGGCAGGCTCGATAACGATGTTCTTTCCTGCTTCCACCTTTTGAGTGTTCTGCGATTCCTGTTTCAGTTGCTTGATTTCTTCCAGCATACGGTTCATCTTGTCTTTGATTTCCTGTATGTCGGTTTTGTCGGCGAAAGCCTCATTCTTAGTCTTCCGGGATGTTTTGTACTTGTCTTTGAAGCTGTATGTGACACCGATATTTACGCCGGATTGTACAAATACGTCATCGGCGTCTTTGCCCTTGTAGTATTTGGGCAGGATGGTAAACGAAGGTTCAATGAATAGGCTGAGCTTTCTGTTCAGGTTGTATGACGCCTGTAACGCTATCTTTCCACCGATGGAGCTGACGTTCTTGTTATCGATGTCGAGCTTGTTCGTGTTGAAGTAGTTGTAGCTGGCTCCGACGATAGCCGCCAGGTTGAAAGGCTGGTATCCTTTATTTCCCACCAAGGTCAGCATATAGTCCAATTCGGCTCCGTATTGCTGGGCGCGCATGGTCTTTACACGGTTCTTTCCGGCAAACGCGTTGATGCGGAATGCCGAGTAGCGGGTCAGTTGGATACCGGCTCCCACTTTGCCGCCGACAATCATGTTTCCGGTAGTATTGGACAGCCATTCTCCGTTAACGGCTCCGGTTACGAACCAGTTGTACTTTTGGAACGATGTTTTGTCATTTTGTTCCTGTGCAGTAAGACTACCGGCACTCATCAGCGCAGCAGCCAATATAATGTGTTTAAATCCAAATTTCATAACTTTACTTTTTTAATAGAGTACTACGTTGATAGAGCCGATTTGCTCATCTGTCTTTTGTCCGCCGGACACGGTAATGGATGTGATGTAGAATTTATCACCTGCCTGTAACTGTTCGATGGCTTTCTTCTGCTCGCCGGAGAATTTGTTACCTTTGTTTTTAAGGGTAATAACCTTGTTGCTTCCGGCTTCGATGAATACCGTTTCGAAAGATACGACTTTATATTTCACCTGAGGGCCTTCATTGGCTTGCGCCACCAGTTCGTTCATGCCGAGCAAATGACTTTTGCCAAGAGGTACATCACCCTTGTATAACGTGTTTTTACCGTTATGGGAATAAGAGAGGTAAGGTTGCGGAGCGGGCAGATTTCTGACCTCGTATTCATAACGTGCCAATACATCGGCTCCATCGCTCACGGTAATGACGGCGGTACGGCTGTTGTTGTCGGGCAGGGCGATGTAGCGGTTGTTGCGCATCACTACCTTACCGTTCTTCATGGAAACTTTCAGTTGCTCTTGAGGAATACCGATGCTCGTCAGTTGCAGCTTATTGTCGTATCCTTTGTATAATACGGCGGCTTCGGGAGCCATTTGTACAAAAGGCTTCTTCAGGGTTCCGTCGGCCAGGATGTCGGTAGGTACTCCGTTTACGAAGATTTGGTTATCCGAAAGCTCTGCCGGTTCCTTTTCAACTTCTTTTTCGGCTTCCTTTTGAGGTTTGCCGGCTTCCGGGGTTACTTCCGAAGTCTGTATTCCCGTTCCGTTTGTCATGGCGAGCAACACTTCCTTTTCGCAGCTCAGCAATTCCATCTCCATTTTGTCAAGCATGGTGATACCTGCATTGGCAGTCAGATGCGAGAACGTTTCCTCTTCCCATGAAGCGTTGTCGGTTTGAGGAGTGATGTTCATATAACTGCTTACGAGTTTTTTCTGCGCGTCACCGGCAAGCATACTTTCCATTTCCTGCTTGTAGGTTGCGATGCTGTTTTTAAGATTATTACCCCGTTTGTTGCTGAGGAGTACATCAGGAGTCGCCTTTTCGTTATCGCGGTTCTTGAGGATACCGCTCTGATATTCGTCTTTATCGGCTGTCCGTATGATGTTTTCTTTCAGGTCGTTCAACTCTTGCCGAATGGCATTGGTTTTCTCTTTGACAGATTGTACCTGTCCCGTGACTTCCGGCTTTTCCTGCTCCAGACGTACTCTTAATTCTTCGTTGTATGTTTGGAGCTGTGCTATTTGCGGGCGGTAGTCATTGCTGATAATATCATAACCCTCTATGGCATCTTTAGATATATGGATGGCCAATATAGCGATTAAGATGATATATATCAGGTTAATCATTTTTTGCCTTGGCGGCATTACATATTTTGACATAACAGCTATTTTACTTTGTTGTTTTTACGTTCATTGTATCCTGCATTTGTTTGTATTGTTTGTTCAGCAGGTCCATTTGTTGCTTCACTTGTTTCAACTGGGCTTCGTGGGCTTCGTTCAATGCTCTCACGTTCTCTTCCAGCTTAGCCATTTCCTGTTTGTAGTTTTCACCGTTTCCGGACAGTTTGAAGTTCACGGAAGCAACTTTCGGGTCGGTATTCGCCAGTTTGTCGTTCAGGATAGGAAATACTCTTTCCCATTTATATTCTCTGGTGGGTTCGTCGAATCCTGAGATGAAGAAGATAAATACTTCGGTGTACAGGCCTATACCCAAAAGTATGTTACCGTATGGGAAATCACCGATTTTGGAGATGGCACCTAGAATTACCAGACAAGCACCCCAACAATAGCAAAAGTTGTAAAAACGTTTTCCGGTTCTACTTGATAAAAAATTACGTAAACTCATAGGTATGTGTTATTTAAATAATAGTTTTGATTAACTCTCATGTATGCGGTTATTTACCGGTACTACCGCCGGAGTGTTGGCTGATGGGGCCGTTGGTATACTCTTCCGTGTATCCGTTGTAGCTGTTCAAGTTAACTTCCACCGGAGTGCTTTGGCCGTTAATCATGACATGGAATGTGTAAGTCTTTGTCAGGATGTTGGCTTTGTTTCCGTAATACAATACGTGGTTACCGCTGATGTTGGTAGTCAGTTCGGTTACTGTTTCATATACGCCTTCCTTACCTTCCTGCAATTCGATGTATCGCTCTATTGCGGCGGCCAGTTTCTGAGAAGCTCCTTTGGTAGCCAATGCCGTGGCCGGAGAAGTGGTGTATGTCCAGCCGTTTTTCACCGTTACATTCAGTTTCACACCGGTCATGGCATTGAATTCTCTGTTTTCCAGTTTCAACACTTCGCTTTTTCCGTTCACGGCATTGTATTCCACGGTACCCGATGTTTTGCTGCTTTTGTCGAATTTCACATTCATCTCATACTTTCCTGCTATTTTTTCTCCGGCAGGGATGGTGATTTCATATCTGTTGTCCTCGGCGTTGAATTCCGGTTTACCTAAAGATTTGTCCGCTCTTGTAGCAACTTCGTCTTTTTTAACGGCAGACATATAATCGGTATCGAAATAACCGTCTGTCGCATCATCAGCAAGGTTATTCACGGCGATGGTAACATCTTGTTCAGCCACTATATCGGCCGGTTCTGTTTTAACGGCTACATTGCTTACCGGTACTTGAGTCTCATTTCCTGTAGCGATTTTAGCTTCTTCATATACAACCGCCGCAACTTTTGTATCTTGTGTTACCGTACCTGCCGGAATAGTGATAGTGGCAGGATCGGCATTGGTGTCTACAATGTTCGGTGCTGTAACTACCGCATCAGCAGCAGGTGTTGCGGTTTCGGTATGATTCTCATCATATACAATCTCTTTTGCCATTCTTACATTCAAGGTCACCTGGCTACGGTTCTTGGCAGAAGATGCGATGCTTGTCTCAGCTTCGAAAGTCTGCAGGCCGCTTGCTGTAAATTTTACTTTGTATGCGGTGGCGTCGTTCACAGTCAGTTTATATACTCCTTTACTGTCTGTTGTCGCAGAAACGTTGCCGGTTTCCACTTTGGCGTTTGCCACTACTCCTTTACTGTCGCTCACTTGTCCTACAATGTAGTATTCGGTTTTATCTTTTAGAGGATCGTCTACAATTTCATTTGTTTTGTCATCTCCGCCGATACTACAACCGGTTGTACTGAAAGCCATTGCGCATAACAAAAGGCTTCCGAATAAAAAACTTTTCTGTTTCATGATTTTGTCTTTAAAAACTAATTTATTTGATTTATTTATTTTATTGATTTTGATTGAGTTTTCTTCGCTTCCTTAATCAGGAAATAACGGATATAATCAGGTTGGTAGAATCCGCCGCTTCTGTTTTCGTCAGGGCGGGTATAATAACTTTTTCCCATTTGTTCGTCGATATATTTCCCATGCGCCACCATGCTGTAAGTCCATGCAAAATAGTCGGCGGGTTTCACCCGGAAGAATCCTTTTCGGTTCCATTTCTTTCCGGGCAAAGGGATTGCAAAATGGAAGCCGCCGTTTATCTCTCCGCTTGTATATATTCCGAAAAGACCGATTGCATATTCCCCGAAATGCCGTGTGCAATCACCTCTTATGCCGTAGTCGCCAAATACGTAGCGGTTGGCGCTCAGGTCGAACTGCAGGTTGGTATGCGGTTCGTAATAAGATGCCGTGACCGATGCGTTCACACGCATTTTGGTACCGATGTACCAACCCTCATCGGCTGTTACGGCAGAAAACCCGGTTACTCCCATTTGGGCCCCGACCTCTGCACGTCCGTTGTCGGTACGATATTTTATTGCCAGTTGGGCGCCTATGCGATTATCGGTGAAGTTTCCCACAGTGAGACGTCCGAATAAGTTATGCTTCAACCGTACATCCTGCGATATGGTGATTATCCCCGGCCGTACCCGTTTCATTTCTCCGGTCAGATTGGTCGCTATGGGAAGTATCACCTGTGCGGTCGCTTTGGCTCCTTTCCATAGAGCCATCTCCACTGCCGGATTCAGGTTTATCGCATAGGTATAAAGCTCATCAAAGGTATTGTTCTCAAGAAAAAGGTCCGGATAAATAACGACGTCCACTTTCCATGCCGAGGTATTTTCCGGTTTTTCGCTTTTCTCCAATACCTTCATGGCGTTGTCTGCATCAACGGATATCCGCATCCGTTGGTATACTTGCGCAAGGCCGATGTCTCCTTTTTTGTAGGCATGTACCAGTGAGTCCGGCATATCGATATATAAACGGGGGATTCTGTTTTCCAGTACCACCATCTGCAAGTTACCGCCGGGTATACCGTCAAGGCAGGCTGTAACGGCTTTTCCTATGCCGGTGTATGTTCCCCGGTATACATTATTCTCAAAAGCCACTGTTGTCGTCTCCGGCGTCTGTACGCACCGGATATTCTCCATGCCGATTTCCTTCAGCTTCGCCATGATTTGGGCATCTGCCGTGGTGCACAGTAACATCAGAAATGCAACGATGTATATTCTTTTCATTCTGACCGGTAGCCTTGTCGTTAATGTATCAGCGTACATTCATACCTGATTCCGCCTGCTATGCAGTTGAACTCTCTGGTAAAAACATGTACGGACAAATGCTTCCATAACCTGACGGCGCTGCCTACGTTAAACCCATCGGAGTCGTATTCCGCCATGAAACTGATTTCTCTGCATCGGGCGGGAGAGTAGCTGATGCCGCCGAACGGTCCGTCCTGCACACTGTGTTTGTTCAGCGGGAAGTAATATCCGGCAGTCAGCGCCAGCCTGTCGCCTTTCACTATCGAGAAACTCTTGGTAAGCACTCCGTAAACGGTAGCGAAGTAGTTGGTGCCCATATCTTTGAACGGGTCATTGGTACCTATCACTATGGAAGGATGATACTTTCCTTCTTTCAACGGGCGCACACGCGCCGTCATTGAACGGTCTTGTTGGAAATATCCTCTTTTTCCGTCATACCGGGTGGTTTTCAATAACGTACATCTGTAACTCAGTTCTAAGATGGATAGAAACGTGATATTAACGAAGTAATTACCCGTATTGAATTTAAAAGGGGTCATTCCGTCCGGCAGGTAATTAGCCCCGCCCATGAAAGTACCTGTTTCCCGCATGTCCGCCGTGGGTATGTTCAACAAGCCGGTATTTCCCATGGAATACTGCGCCCGTATCACTGTGCAACAGAAAAACAGGAAAAATAGTAATAAGTATTTTTTTATAGGCATTATACCTCGGGAGAGTATGCTACGCTTTTGCCTGTCACAGAGGTAATGGTTTCACAGACAGACAAATTGAAGAAAACGAAAAACGACACAAATGTATACATTCTGTTTGTACAAAACAAGGAAAATGAGAAAAATGTATTTATTCTTCCATTTTCGCTTTCAGATACAATTTCTTTGCGAACTTCATATCATGAGCCACCATGATTCTTACAAGTTCGGGGAAGCTTGTTTTTGTAGGATTCCAGCCCAGCAATGTCTTTGCTTTGGTCGGATCACCCAATAACTGTTCCACTTCACAGGGACGGAAATATTTCGGATCTACTTCCACCAACGCTTTGCCGGTTTTCACATCGATACCTTTTTCATTCACGCCTTCACCTTCCCAGCGCAGTTCTATACCGGCTTCTTTGAAAGCAAGGGTGGCAAATTCGCGCACTGTATGCATTTCACCGGTGGCAATCACGAAATCTTCCGGTTTGTCATGTTGCAGGATAAGCCACATACATTCCACATAATCTTTGGCGTAACCCCAGTCACGACGTGCATCCAGATTTCCTAAATAAAGCTTGTCCTGGAATCCTTGCGCTATGCGTGCGGCTGCCAGTGTAATTTTGCGGGTTACGAATGTTTCGCCGCGGCGTTCGCTCTCATGGTTGAAGAGAATACCGTTTACTGCATACATGTCGTAACTCTCGCGGTAGTTCTTCGTAATCCAGAATCCGTACTGCTTGGCCACACCGTACGGACTGCGCGGGTAGAAAGGAGTGGTCTCTTTTTGCGGCACTTCCTGCACTTTACCGAACAGTTCCGAGGTAGAAGCCTGATAAATTCTTGTCTTCTTCTCCATACCCAGAATTCGTACGGCTTCCAGCATACGCAGTGTACCTACCGCATCGGCTTCCGCCGTATATTCGGGTACATCGAAAGACACTTTTACATGGCTCTGCGCGGCGAGGTTGTATATTTCATCCGGTTGTACCTGCTGGATGATGCGAATCAATGAACTGCTGTCCGTCATATCTCCGTAGTGCAGATTTACCAGACGGTCTTTCTTCATGTCACGTACCCATTCGTCCAGATACAGATGCTCTATACGTCCTGTATTGAAAGAAGACGAACGGCGCAGTATGCCGTGAACTTCATAACCTTTTTCAATCAAAAACTCGGCGAGGAACGAACCGTCCTGTCCGGTGATACCGGAAATCAGTGCTACTTTTTTCATTTTGTGTATTTATTAATTTGATATTTTTTCTTTTAATAAGTATCCTAAAAAGAGGGTATTGCCTATGATATACCTTTTCCACATTCTTTTGGGCTCCTTTATCAGGCGGTACAGCCATTCCAGACTATGCTCCTGCCACCACAATGGAGCGCGTTGTATGTTTTCAGCGAAGAAGTCGAATACGGCGCCTATGGTACCTATCGTACCGTTTACATTCAACTCTTTCAGATGGGTGTATGCCCATTTTTCCTGCTTGGGAGCGGTCATACCCACCCATAGTAAATCCGGATTTACACGGTTTACGGCTTCTATCATCTGTTGGTTGTCTTTTTCGGAGAATTCAGCTTTGTAGGGTGGGGAATAGGTTTCGACTTGAATGTTAGGATATAGCCTGACGGCTTTTACTTTGATTTTCCTTAATGTGTCATCATTGCTGCCCAGGAAGAAACAGGTACCGCCTTTCCGGTTTAATTTATTCATTTCGTGCAGAAATAAATCCCAGCCGGCAATTCTTTCTATCTTTTTATGTCTTAAAAACTTAAAGGCCAATACAATGCTTGCACCATCGGGAATCAAGGCGTCACCTTTCAGTAATGCTTCGGCAAATGCCGTATCTTTCTGAGCTGTATTATACGAGTGAGCATTGATTGTATTTATCAGCAATTTGCCTTTAGGCAATGCATCAAGCTCACTTCTGCAGCCCAGAAGCGAAACTGTTCTTAATTTCAACATGTATATTGGAAAAATGTGTTTACCGTGGAGTACGCTACGCTATTGCCTGTCACACAGAAGGTAAATAGGACAGACACTAATATTTAAGTATGATTTATGCGGCAAAATTAAGTCAAATGTATATTATAAGCAAGAAAAAATGTGAAAATGTATATATTTATCGGTAATCGTATTATCCGGCTCAGTTTGTTTTATGGTTGATACAGATACCTTTCAGATACCATTCATACAGTCTGTGAATACCTTCGTCTATTTCCACTTTATGGTGCCAGCCTAAATTGTGTAATTTGGTTACATCCGTCAGTTTGCGCAGCGTACCGTCCGGTTTGCTTGTATCCCATCTTAATTCGCCCTTAAATTCTATTTCAACCATAATCTTCTCGGCCACTTCCTTGATGCTGAGTTCCTTTCCGGTTCCTACGTTGATGTGGCAGTTACGTATTTCTTTTGTTTCCGGATTATAAGTATCCTTGAAATCAACATTCAGTAATACGTGTACGCTGGCATCCGCCATTTCCTCACTCCATAGGAATTCACGCAGCGGAGTTCCTGTACCCCACAGCGTCACAGCTTCTTGTGTAATTCCGAATTTTGCCAGTTTCGCTACTATTTCTTCATTGGTATAACTTCCGTCCACACCTTCTACCGGGCGCAAATCAATGTCTTTCCTTACCGCATCCCAATTACCTTCGTTCAGGCATTTGGCTAAATAAATCTTACGTATCATGGCAGGCAGCACATGGCTGTTTTCCAAATGGAAATTATCATTCGGACCGTATAGATTAGTTGGCATCACCGCTATGTAATTCGTTCCGTATTGCAGGTTGAAACTTTCGCACATCTTCAGTCCGGCTATTTTTGCAATTGCATACGGTTCATTGGTATATTCCAATGGAGAAGTCAGTAATACTTCCTCTTTCATCGGTTGCGGAGCTTCACGCGGGTAGATGCAGGTACTTCCCAAAAAGAGTAGCTTTTTCACACCATGTCGGAAACTCTCACCTATAACATTCTGTTGTATTTGCAAGTTCTGATAAATGAAATCCGCCCGGTATTGCAGGTTGGCCATGATTCCCCCTACATAGGCGGCGGCAAGTACCACAGCGTCCGGTTTTTCTTCGTCAAAAAATCTTTTTACGGCCACTCCGTCCAGCAAGTCCAGCTCCTTGTGCGAACGGCCTACCAAGTTTGTATATCCTCTTTGCAACAGGTTATTCCAAATAGCCGAACCCACTAGTCCGTGGTGACCGGCTATAAAAATTTTAGCGTTTTTCTCTAACATAATTAAATACTGCTTCTATGTATTGATTGTTTTACTCCTGTTTATTAGGTGAACAAAACATGTCTGTTCTTATCTTAACGGAGTGCACAACCGATAGTTATGATTTCAATGTCCGTAACAGCTTTTAGTGAGTGTAAAGTATTGGCAGGTATACTGATGAAATCTCCACTGCTACAAACTATTTGTTCCTTATTAACTGTCATGATTGCATCTCCCTTTTGAAACAGGAAGAATTCTTCCATGGTGGGGTGCAGGTGTTCTTCTGCTGTTTCTCCTGCTTTAAGTTGGGTTACAGCTATTTGGGTGAGATCTGTATTAGTTTCTTCGCTTGTTAGTAATATATATTTTTTCCCAATGTGATGAGTTGTTACGGTAGGATGTATATCTATTATTTTTTTTCTCACAAAATATTATAATGAAATGATACAATCTTCTAAAATATTTTTCATTCGTATTTCAAATTTATCTAAAGTAAATTCATTAAAGAATTTTTCTTTTCCTGCTTCTCCCATGTTGATGCATTGTTGGGGATGTTCCATTAAATATTCTATTTTTTCAGCAATTACTTTTGGTGAGTGTTTTTCTATGATATATCCGGTCTTTCCATTTTCTATAATAGCAGGGATTCCACCTTCATTGGTGCTGATGCAAGGAAGTCCTTGTTCCATAGCCTCTAATAATACTAATGGAAAACACTCATTATTGTAATAGGTTGGGAACACAAAAATATTAGCCTTTTGTAAAAAACAATCTTTTTCACTCCCGTATTTAGCTCCGTAAGCAAAAACGGAGTCCGTGAGTTTCTGTTTTTTTATTGTATTGTTAAACTTCTCTTCTGTTATATCACTCCATTTACCAACAAAATGGCATTTTATAACTTTTCCTTTTTTCTTTAATATTGTGCATGCCTCTACTAAATCCCAAACTCCTTTTTCTTCCATCATATTCGAAAGAAATAATATCTCAAACTCATTTTGGGGAAATATTGGGGTGTTTTTATGAGTTGGTATTCCATTGGGACAAATGTAGATATCTTTATAATTGACGTATTTTTTTATATCTTGATATAAGTTTTCAGCTAATAAGATAACTTTTAGTTTTTTGAAAAATAAGCTATATAATAAATTGTCAAAATATCGATTTTGCCTTGTAGCTACACCTTTGTTATGATAATGCACAATAACGTTTTGCCTCATTATTTTTAAAAGCATAACAACGAAAAAATCTTTGTAGAAAGCACCACCTTTTGCATTAGGAGTTACATAACAAAGTTGTGGTTCTATATCTTTTATTTGTTTTCTAATCTGTTTTAGCTGTTTATAGAAATCTTTCAACTTTCTTATTCTACCTTTTCCTATGTCATTTAGGTCTTTTGCTAATGCAAGGTTTAGATAATGGCACTTAAAGGTATTATTTATAACTGCACTATCATGTATATATTTCCCTACCATAGATGCACCATGTACCGGAGGGGGTAGATGGAGGATGAATAGAATGTTTTTATTTGTCATGCTTTTTTGTATATTTGTTCATATTCATGTTGCATTCTCTCAATAGAAAAATTAGTTTTAGCATATTCATATGCTATATTTACATACTCTTCATAATGTGTTGTGTTTTCAAGTGATAAGATTAATTGGACAAAGTCATTAATGTTATTGTTATTTACTTTCAAAGGCCATTTTTCAGGTAATGTGTCTTTCAAACCGGGACAATTATTAATGATGGTTGGAGTGTGTGCTAAACTTGCTTCGATAGGCATTAAGGCAAGTCCTTCGTGGTTTGAAGGCATGAATAAATAGTTAAAATCTCCTATATATTGATTCAATCCAAAAATCTTGTCATAGAAAGATACATTGGTTGATGTTCTCAGAGTATTGTGTACTTTTTCTTTCATAGAACCATCTCCTACTATATGAAAATAAAATTTAGGATTGCATTTAAATGCATTTACAACTGCTATAAGTTGGTCTATTCCTTTTTGGTATTCCAACCTTCCTGCAAATAAAATATTTATTTTGTTTGCTATAATATGTTTGAATTTTTTTTGTTTGACAGATTGTAAACCATTGAATATTATTGATGGCGTTTCTCCATAAACTCGCTTATAACATAGTTGCGTAGATTGACTGATAGCTATATTTGCATGTTTTTTCTTGAAAAAAGATTCAACTTTACGTCCTATTTGAGGCCATTGATTCCATAATTCTGTATTGTGGATTGTTCGGACATATTTTATCGTTGGAAATATCCACCCAAATATTTTATTCCATAAATAGATACTGAGGTCTGGTATCTCTGTATGTGTGTGGATTACTTGCGGTTTCCATTTAAATGATAGATATATAAACCATAGAGGAAACAATATTATTGCAATTTTATTATTTGTAATATGCGAACGATGGCAACAAATACTGCAATCATGTAATTCTTCAATAAAAGATTGACTGAATTCTCCATTTCCTCGAACAACTTCTACAAGATGATATTCCATCCCTACAGTTGGTGATTTGGCTATGTTGACAGCTACCCTTTCTGCTCCTCCTATATCAAAATGGGTGATAATATGGAATATACGCATATATTAATAATTTTAATGTTGTATATAATCCAAAAACTTTTTAGCTGTTGATTCCCATGTAAAATATTCTATGATTTGCTTCCGTGCATTTTGAACTTTTTTATCAGAAAGTATTATTTGGGACATTTCTTCTACCGAATTACAAAGAAAACCACTCTCTCCATTTTTTATAATACAGTCTGGACCGGGTGCATGTCGTGCCACTACAGTTACATTATGATACATTGCCTCAAGAATAGCCATTCCAAATATTTCGTTAGGGTTAAAGTTTATTACATAATCGGCAACTTCATAATATGCATGAATTTTTTCATTTGGAATTTTGCCCACAAACGATATATTTTTATATATATCGTTTGATTTTAATTTTTTCATATATTCCTCTGTTTGCATCCACGGTGCGCCTGCGTGTACTAGTAAATATTTATTCCCTAAAATTTTAGCTAAAGGAAATATATCCATAGGATGTTTGTCTGGTCTTAGTGCGCATACTAAGAATACAATGATTTTGTTGTGGGGTAATTCCAATTCAGTTTTGAGTTTTTCTTTAGAATCTATTATTTTGGGAATGATATCTATATCTAATCCAACAGGAGCCCATTCTGCACTTGTTATACCTTTTAGTCTCAATTCATTTACTACAGCTGGAGTTTTACAAAATACTTTGGTCTTTCTAAATGCACTAAAATTTCTATAACTTAGTTTGTCCATAATCCATCGTGAAATAGCTTTAGGAGATGAACTGTGTATCGTACCTACATAACAGTAATGTTTCCATCCATGGCGCAGACAAAAATTTACAGCTTCTGGCACGCAAAGTAGATTGTCACTTTGTAGATGATATACATCAATACCAAGTGAGAGTAATAAAGAAAAATTGGGCCAGATGTGATGAACTAATCTCATTCTATACGGAAGATATACTTTCCTAATATTAGAAGTTATATCTACTTTAGTAACACATCGTTTATCTTTGGCGGATACCCAGTATACAATGGTGGTTTGATGCCCCATTCGCTCTAATGCTTTGGCTAATCCTATTTCTTGACTATTGTAGTTGCCATTAGTCCATTCTCCATAATCTAAGTGAATATATCCGATGTTCATTTGTTTTAAAGTTTATAACGCCTTAGTAGATGTTTAAGATATATGATAATGCTGCAATATGTAGCTATAGATTTTGAATATTTCTTTTTAAGAAGCCATAATTCGATATTGTGCAATACGTTTTGAGGAATAAAATGTATCATAGTTGCATAATAAGGTTGAGAATAAATGACTGTTTCGAGGTCTTCATTTTTAATTTTTTGATTTTTGTAATTAGATACTAATGCGATAATCCAACGTGTCCATCGGCGCTGAAAGGTATTTATTATTTCCTCAGGAAAGTTTCGTGAATTGAAAATATCATTAATGCTTTTAAAAACTATTTGATAATCTAATCCATGTTGTAGTGCCCGCTTTCCAGTTGCACTGTTTAAGTTTTGTCTATAATAATATATTGGTGTATTTATAGCCATAAAACTTTGTATGTGCTGATAATAGGCAAGTGAAAACATAAAATCCTCACAGGTTTTCATGTTTTCATCAAAATGAATGTGATGGGCTTCTATAATATTTCTTCTAAAAACTGCACAGCATACTGATAATGATACAACTTCTAGATTGACCGCCTCTTGATATAAACTTTGGAGATCGTGGTATACTCCATCTATCAATCTGAATCTGCCAATTTCATATTTAGTACTACTTATCCATCGAGTGTAATTGTAAATAGCAAAATCTGGATGATTTTCTGTTATACTCTGAATAATCTGTAAGTAGTTTCTTGCTACAAAGTCATCACTGTCGACAAATGAAATATACTGCCCTTTAGCTTTGCTTATTCCATAATTTCTTGCCTTACTTACCCCCCCATTAAGAATGTGAAAACTCTTAACTCTAGCATCTTTTTGTGAATATTCATCACAAATTTTTCCTGAGTCGTCTGTAGAACCATCATCTATAAGGAGTACTTCAAAAGCATTTTCTTTTTGACATAAGATGCTATCAATGCATTCTTTTAGATATTGAGATGAATTATATACTGGGATAATTATACTGTGGAGTAACATAGTCTTTTATGATAATATTGAGTATTGTAAAAAGAATGATTAGGAAATTATATTAGATAGTCTTTGGGGATACTAATTATTCTTTTAGGCTGTTTTTAAACTTTTGTAATCCTGTATGTACATATATCCATTTACCCAATTTCCAATACCATTTCTTCCGGCGATCAAGAGTTTGTTTGGCTGCATCAGGAAGCCATGACCCCATGTACAAATGTACAGTAGTAGTATTGGGAGTTCTATCCCAATTACCAAAAAAGTCCATTGCGTTAAAGTATGTACGCGGATAGATATGTATATTTCCTATCATTTGCTCACTATTATCTATTTTTAACCCATATTTTTCCATTAAATAATTGGTCACTACTACTACATTAGGTATGTTTTGGGTAATAATATTCATAGAGAATGGTTGCTTGTAATATTCAAGGAGTTCTGCTATCAAATGATGTTTAGGTGGAAACCCCATTACCCCCATTGATAGGACTTTTCCATCTTCAAATCCCATAAAAGCGGTATCTCTTTCAACAAATGGATTTAGACTTTTTTCCATTTTTTCATCTGTATCTAAGTAGATTCCACCATTTTCATAAAGTACTACTAATCGTACATAGTCTGCCACAAAAGCATATTTTTTATTTGCATAAGCTCCTTTACACCACTCACTAGAGTTTATATTAAAAGTCTTTTCGTCCCAGAGTTTAAACTCATAATCAGGAAGGTGTTTTTTCCATGATTTGATACATTTTTGTACTAATGGTGGCATCTCGTTACCACCAAACCAGCAATAGTGAATTGTTTTAGGAATTACCATGTTTTTGATGTGATAAATTAGTTTTTTTAACGTTGTGTGTGAAATGTCAATGATTATTCCTGTTTGCGCTTGAAGCAGGTTAAATTAATTTTATATTTAAATTTTTCTATAGCATCGTAATGCTTGTTTATGTAATTCATGTCTATATCTTTAATAGTAGCGTGATCGTCGAGGCATATCAGTATATATTTAGGATTCATGACTTTTAATTTTTTATTTTCTTCTTCGATTTTTAATTTCGTTGAGATTACCAAATGGCTTCTCATTATTATTCTATTACATTGTACAATGGCTTCTTGATTTAGTAATGATAGGGCGAATACACTTCCATTATAGTTATAAATGGAATCTTTATCTTGTTTGGAGAGCGTAGATGCAAATCTATGAAATTGTTGAAAAACTACCTTATTATTATCTTTTTGAAGAATACCGTGTTGTACTAATCTTGCAAGGGGCTCCGCTGCATTTATGAGGAAAAGGAGGCTAAAGATAATAGCGCTTACTAAGTTGAATCGAGACTTTTTTAATGGTATTTGAGAAAGAGATATGATAAATAGTGGAAGAAATATCATCATATAGTGGAGGTGATATCGTGTGCCTATAGCAGCAAAGCTGAAGAAATAGCCCAATAGTGTAGGTATCATTACATTTTTTTCATGGTTGTATTTTAAGAGTAATATGACAAAAAGAGAAACTATACAGATAAAGTTTAGTGCACGTATAGAGAATAAACCACTTTTAGTGGACTGTATATATTCCATATTGAAGAAGAATGTACCGTATAGCATCTGGTTAACACCTTCCATACCAGCTTTTGCATGGAAGTAGATTAAACAAGGAGTGATAGCTATTAGAATACCAAGTATTAGAAAACAAATAAATACAAGGATTGTTTTATATTGCTTTTGAATAAACCAATCTATGAAAATAAAAATAAATAAACCGCAAAATGGGGCAGCGTTGCTGATTCGGATAAACGAAAGAATGCCGAAACATAATCCAATCGCTATAGTTTCTAAATTGGTGATCTTACTTTTTGATTTTATTCTTTTTAGATATAGCATCCAAGGAAAGGTTATAAAAGGTAAACTGATATCTTCCGAAGTTCCTCCTCCTTGATAAAGGCATAAAAGTATGCTTAATGAAAGAAGAATAAAACAAAATCGTGTGGCAGGATTTTTCTGAAATAAACGGATGATTTCATCAAACATGATTAAAGTTAAAAATAAACTTATAGCTTGCAGAAGAAGTATTCCTGTCCCCCCCCCTATAAATAGTCCAATTGCTTGAAATAGGAAAAGATAAAATCCTTTGTGATCAAATACATCTATGTAAGGTACTTTGCCCTCAAGAATGGCGTATCCTATCTGTTGAAAAATCATTTGATCAATGCCTCTTCTTACATATAAAGGGGAGTTTACATATGCAAACAAAATGACAAAAGCGATGGAGCAGAAAGCTAAGAGGAGATAATAATATCTTTTATTTGAAAATAAGATAGATGTCATATGAATTATTTTAATATAGTTTCATTGTATTGATAAGCGATATAAGGTGGTCGTTTTTTTGTTTCGTTAAAAATACGACCTACATATTCGCCTAATATGCCAATGAAGAGTAGTTGTATCCCGCCTAAAAAGAAGATAGAGGCAATAAGTGTAGTAAATCCTTTGACTTCATCACCATACAATAATGTTTTTGCAACATAAAATATAAGAAAGCAGAAAGCCATTAGGGCAATACTTCCCCCAAGGAGAGACGCGAAGCGTAACGGTGCGGTAGTAAATGAAGTAATACCTTCAATTGCTAGGTTAAATAGGCTAAAAAAATTCCAGTTACTTTGTCCAGCTATCCTATCGCCACGGTTGAATACTATTTCTTTTTTTTTGTAACCAATCCAGCAGAATAATCCTTTGTTGTATCTTTCATTTTCCCTTAAATTTTTCAATGTATTAATGCAAACTCTATCCAATAAACGAAAATCACCTACATTTTGTAGAATATCAAAGCGGGTAGAATGGTCTAAAATGCGATAGAATAAAAGAGAAAGTTTTTTTCTTAGCCAAGACTCTTTCCCCCTGTCAGCCCTTCGCGCATATACATCTAAATAACCTTGTTCCCATTCTTGAATCATGGTAGGTATCAGAGAAGGAGGGTCTTGTAAATCGGCATCTATAATAACCATACAGTCACCGGTTACAAAGTCAAAGCCAGCCAGCATTGCATTTTCTTTTCCAAAATTACGAGAAAGATCTACATAGTTTATGCGATAATCGTTTTTACGAAGCCCTTTCATTAAATTCAAGGTATTATCTTTGCTGCCATCGTTTACAAATAATACTTCCCATTCATACTTTGTTTGTGAATCCATTAGTTTGCGAAGTTCAGCATATAATAAATGCAAAGTTGCTTCTTCATTGTAACAGGGAACGAGAATTGATATTTTTTTCATATAAGTTTGCTTTATGTTTTTAAAACTATTTTATCCAAAATTTTGGATAAAATACTCGTAAGTATATTGAAAAAAAATGTTTGAGAGCAGTGAAAAATCCGAAATGCCTATTTTCTAAATAAAATGTTTCTTTTGGGGGCATACCATTGGGGCGATGTAGCATTTTCCACCTTTGTATGAAAGGCACTTCGGGATCACACCATTTGTCTAATTTTTCATGTGCATCACAGGACCCCAAAGGTATGCCTACTTGATACATTTCTATACCAGCTTTCACAGCTCTCATTCCATAATCAAAATCACCTTTTGAATGGGTAAAATAATAGTCTAAATTACCTAAAATATGAAAAACATATTGGGGTACTAATACAATGTTACCATTAATGCAATCTACTACAGCTTCTTCTCCATTGGGAATTACCATTTGCCAATTCTTTCGTCCGCCATATGTAATGTAACTATGGGTTTTGGTATCTTCACATGCACCGGTTATAATGGCTTTTTCTTTATGTATGGCAGAGGCAGATAGCAGATTTTCTATTGCTTTTTCGTAGATAAAGGTATCATCGTTTATCCACAGATAGTAGTCATAATCTTTTGTTTGTGTCGCTGTTTGCCATGCTAAATGCATTCCTCGGTTCCAATATAAATTTCCCTGTGCATTTATGATGTTCACTTGCGGGTATTGCTCTTTCACTGCTTCTGGTGTTCCGTCGGTACAACCATCGTTCGTGAGATATATGTCTATTCGATATTCATTGGGTAAAGTTTGTTGATATAGATTCTTAAGACATAACAACGTTTTTTCCTTACGGTTAAACACGGTCAGTAATACGGCTATTTGCTTCATGATTTTAATAATTGTTCATATTGCTCCTTGTATTGCAAGGCTACTTCTGTCCACGTATAAGCTGTAAAGGGAAGGTGATCCATTTTTCCACTTTTATTATAAAATTCTTTGAGTTGAAGGACGGCTTTTATTTCGTCTTCTTGTTTACAAAAATATATATCGGTTGGATTTTCATATCCCCATGCCCACGGTAAATCGCTTAGCAGTAAAGGTATGCCATAAGCCGCGGCCTCATATACAGCTATACATCCGCTTTCACCCAAAGATAATAATACGTAGCCTGATGCATGAGCTTCAATACAATCTTTCCATTCTTTACTTACATATCCGGGATAGAAAACATATTGGTTATCTATTTCTTTTTGAAACATACGGAAATAAGCATCCTGTTTATTGCCACCTCCTATGAATACAATGGGAGTTTGAGCTTTTTTGGCATATCGAGCTAATTTAACGCTTTGTTTCCGCAATGAGATGTTTGCAATGGATATTAGATACTTATCGGGTAATTTCATATCCGCAATATTTAAATCCTTAGATATATACATGTCTGCTGTATCGTAGGCATGAGGTATTAGAATACTTTTATTCTCATCTAAATAATTGGGGAAGTAGCGGAAAGCATTTTCTTTATCATACCGATGCATAAAGTGTATTTTGTCCATATAGGGAAAAGCTTTCCAATAGGCTAAAAGCCCAAACCCTCCAGGCAATTTGTCATAAATTTTGTTCTTTAAAATAGTCTTTCTCTTTTCCCATTCGGATTTGTTGCTTTCAAAATCAAAGATAAAACTAAGGAAAGTTTTCATCCCTTTTTGTTTTGCCAATCTAGCTACCCTGATGTCAGGTGTCAAAAAGTGAATGATATCTGCGTCTTCTTGGCTTTTGTTCCACCATTGGGCAAATTGAATGTCTATACCTAGTTTTGAAATTTCTTGTTGTAGTTTCAATGCATGGGTGGTTTTGCCACCAAAAGTATGAAAAGCATTGTTAGTGTCGTAAATTAGTATTTTCATTATACGAGTCTATTTATAATATCTATAAATAAGGTGGGTAAATGGTAAATAATATATTTTTTGTTGGTGTTGAAATAACTACTAAGTCCATAATTTCTAATACACTCTATAATTTCATTTACATAGTCTATCCGAGTTTTATAGGGTAGATGATGGGTGTACATTACTCGTACGGTTGAAATTAGCGAGTTTACAAGAATTGTTTCAATTACTTTTTTACATTGAGTATTGGTGATGAAATTTGTATTTGCTATACATGTTTTGTAGATTTCTTCGGAAATATCTTTATTATTTCGATAACTCATTTTGTTGGTTCTTACCAATGATTTTGGGTGATAGATATAATGGTATCCATAATAAGAGGTTGTGGCTACTTTGTTGCAATGAAGTAGATATTGGTGAGCAAAAAGTACATCTTCTCTACTCGAAAAGTTTGGATTAAACTGTATATTATACTTTTCTATTATATTTTTTCGGTAAAGACGAGACCACGTGGTACCATAACGCATCATACGATCATGGTTGTAAAGATCACCTATCTCCTTATTTATCCAAAGTTTGTCAGCAAAATGATATGTTATGTCACAACCAGGTTCGTCTTTTGAGTAGTCTTCAATGGATTGTATCACTAAATCAGCTTCGGCATCGGCCATTAGATAACCTTCTATGTATTGAGAATCCATCCAGTCATCACTGTCTACAATAACTATCCATGTCCCTTTTGATTCTTTTAATCCTCGATTACGAGTATTTGATAGCCCCTCGTTCTGCTTATGTATAACTCTAATACGACTATCTTGGGCTGCGTATTCATCCATTATCTTCTCACTGCCATCCTTACTACCATCATCCACAATAATACACTCAAAGTTACGATAGGTTTGCGAAAGAACACTGTCCAGACATTTTATTATCCATTTGTTAGGGTTATATGCGGGGATAATAATGCTTATTAGCGGATGAGTGTCTATTATTTTCATACTTTTGACTTTTTATATGATTTTAAGATGCAAATTGATAATTTTAATAAGATACTGAAAGGAGTCCACCATTCGAATAATTTATTTGCGTAGATACTTTTAAATATAGTTGTAAGATGTATAAAGCCTACATTATAAGCATAACTGAAGAAGAGGAGACGTGCACTTCTTATATATTTGAACTTTATTATTTTTCTTTTTATCCAATTGACAGGAAGACCTTTTATCACATTGTTTAAATCGGAAAAAAATAAAGATGATGCAACAGCTTTTCGTAGTATGCTTGGTGTACTGTTAATAGATGAAATATTGATACCTGATACCCTAAAGTTAAATAGCACTTTTTCTCCAATTAGTACTATTCCATTATCTTTCGCTGCCATAAAAGCCGTCATATTGTCTGAATGCCAAGCGAGGTCGTATTCGCAAAAACCATGCTTCTTAATCCAACTTGTCTTATATAGGGTATTGGCAATGCATCTTACTTGCTTTGGGAAATAAATATCCATATATTCTGTAAGTGTAAATAGACTTGTGGCAAATGCAGAATCTTCTTTTTCTATTTTGTCCTCTCCACTTATTATGCGTGTATTGCATCTTAATATATTAGCAGTTGGATATATTTGAGTATATTTGTCTGCTAACTGCAAGAACTCGGGTTCAAATATGTCATCGTCCGAAGCTAAAATTAGATATTCACTACAAGCATATTTTAAGCAATGTTCCCACATATGACAAAGATTTTTTCCACCTATGTTCACTTTATTTTTATAATAATGTAGTCTAGTATCTGTGAAATCATTGCAGACCGACTTCAGATCTTCAGGAGAAGCATCATCTATTACTATTACTTCAAAATTCCTATAAGTTTGTGACAATATGCTTTCGAGTGCTTTTTTTAGGTATGTTTGCTTGTAGGCAGGTAATATGAATTGGTATTTCATTTTGTTTATTGTTCTATGATTGTTTGATATGCGTTTAAATACTGTTGAACAGTAGTTTGTCTATCATGTCGTTTTAAAGCTACTTGATAAGCTCCTTGAGCTATGTTTGTTGTTAAGGAGTCGCTATCAAACAACCGTTTTATTTGATATGCCATAGTGTATTCATCACCGGCAGGTGTAAACAAACAACTGCTTTCGTCTTTTAGCATTGATAATACACCACCTACGGCAGTGGTTACTATCGGCATGCCTATCATAGTGGCTTCACCTATAGCGTTGGGACTATTGTCTATTGACGAGGGAGACAGAAAAACGTTCGCTTTTTGCATTTGCATAGCCATCTCTTCGGCACTGAGTCTGCCCAAGAAGTGGATATTTTCCTTAAGTCCATTTTTTAATACCAAATGGCGGGTATATCTAATGTATTCTTCCCCCAATAACCAGTCAAGCATTCCTTGCCTATAAAATTCTGTTTCTTTGATACCTGGTATATTTAGTGATACATGGGGATAGAACTTTTTCAGTAATGCCAATGTTTTTACGGCAAGGTACATTCCTTTGATGGGATTAAATCCAGAGGGCATAAATATACTGTATCGTTGGCAATCATGGAGATTCCAACTGTTGGATTTTTGGTAGAAATTAGGACGTAACAATTCTTCTCCCTGAAAAATTTGTGCTTGTGGATTATTGAATATTATCTGAGCTCTATCCCAATTGGTACGACAAAAAAAATACTTGCCTTTCTGTAATATTTCTTTTTCATATTCCCATGTACCTCTATCGAATTTTTTGTTCATTACCAAATATCCTCCCTTTCCCATTCTGTTTTTAATGGTACGAAAAGGCTTTATTATACTATCTTGTAAATAGTTGCTACTAAATAGTCTGTATGCTTGTAGTATACCTTGAATTGATGTAATAATAGGTATGGAGGTGTAATTTTGGATTTGTGCAAAATTTAGTTCTGTGCCATGTACATGAATGATATCTGGCATTACTTTGGTTATTACTGTTTGATAATGCTCGAAGTTTTCACGAGTCATTCGCTTCATTGTGTCTTTAGGAGGGATGTGTAGATAATAATAATCTACATCATCTACTTGTTCATAATCCGTAGATTTTCCTCCTGTAGGTACAATAATACTTAGTTTATTCTCTTTCTTAAGGAGACTTACTAGAGTAGGAGTCCATGAATTGATGTAAGAAATCCAAAGTATTTGCATAAATAGTTATGTATTAATTATTTTTTATTATTTCCTCTGTAGCTGATGAAAAAAGGATACATAATCATAGAAAATAGCAAGGGATTGATGAGGTGTGGTTGCCCTAATGACATATTGAGTAAAACTAATAATTTAGCTACAGCATCATATATACCGAATGAATATTTGAAACTGGTACGAATTAGATAGAAATAAAGTGTAAAAAAAGGAATCACTCCTACGGCCATTAAATAAATCAAAAGCCCAGATTCGCTTTTTATTGATTTTACAGTAGGATGGTCGTAACCTACTCCCCATAGTGTTTCAGGCTGTTGAGTAATCACTTTTAATGCCTCCTCAATTCCCTCTTGCCGTGCTGTGCCCGATGCCTTAATTTCTTTTGAACTGAAGTCGAATTTACTATAAATAGTGGTTTCAATAAATTGATATCCTATGCTGGTAAAGATAAAAAATCCCCCACCAAATAGTAATAGGTATTTAAATGCATTTTTTATTTTTTTATCAACAATCTTTTTAATGTTACAATGGATGTAATAAGCAGTAATGATCACTACTAATGAAATATATCCAGTAGTAGATTGAGTTGTTATAATTGTAAAAACAAATACTATCATTGCCCAGATTCTATATTGAGGAGTGACTTTGTTTAAATGGAATAAAGTAAAAAACAATGCGGCACTTAATATACACTGATATTGACCTGGCTCTCCGAACGGACCACAGTTGCGATGTTGATGTTGAACTACAAAACTATATATGTAGAAGTTATAGCTATAAATGGATTCTGAGCCTCTGGCAATGGACACTGCAGAGATAGGATGGAAAATACCTACCATAGTGTTAAATCCTAACACTCGGGTTAAGACAAACATCATAAGGCTGAATAGGGATAGAAACAGTATTATTTGTATCAGTCTGTTTAAAAATTCATTAGGATTAAGTAGAAAAGTAGCATATATAACAGCTAATGCGAGTATGGCAAAAAGGGCTGTGCCCAACGTTAAAGTTGATGTTATTACTATTAATAGGTAAGCAATAAATAATATTGTAAGATAATGTACATATGATGAAGTGATATTTCTAAGAATATGTCCTCTTCTGCTGATGATAATAATACTGGTAAACAGTACGAAAATAAGGAAAGTGTCTTGTGATAATCTAAATGGAATACTTCCTCCCCCAAAGCATATCATACAGTAGAGCATGAAATACTGGAAATAATCAATGATTTTTAGTGTTTGTAAATATTTAAACATATTTATTCTAATGAGGTATATATGGAAGCCTATTTGCCTAATAAGCGAGAATAATTGTTTGCCGCCTTTTTAGTGAAATAGATAGAGAATATTAGTACTATAAGAGAGATGAACGTGGCAGAAAACGGCTTATTGATATTGATACCTAGATGTCCTATTATAGTATTCCATATACTAATGTATATCATGTGTGTACCCAATATGAGTAGAGTGCCTGTTGATAATATTGCTATAGTTTTTGAGGAGCTGAAACAAGCACATATATGGAAAAATAGTAATGATATGATGGTTGCATTTAAAAAAAAAATAATATAATTAATGCCAAAAATATTACTTATCATATCTACGGTGCCGTTTAATAATGATAGAAGAACAATCAATGAATATTGAATATTGAATATTTTCTTTTATATACATGCCGAGACAAAGGAAAGGAAGTATGGCAGGAATACGAAAAAAATAATAATATTGTAACTCAGTATTTTCAATAAAAAATGTTTGTAATGATGAAAATAGTATACACATACATCCAATTGACTTATAGTTCCGATAAATCCATGGGATACTTAACAATAGTTGACAGCACAGAAGTCCTTCGATGAACCAAATACCAGGAAATAGAGAAGGTGTATGAGGAGAGTATCGGTAGAAGGGAGGTATATAGTTCAATAGATATTGTACTATGTCTATTGGGTTTCCGCGTAAATATTCAAAAATTAAGTTATAACATAAATTTATGAACGAAAAAAACAGAATAGGAATAGAATAGCGTATTAATAAATCTTTCCAGTAGTGTGGCCGAAAAAGATATCCGCTAATGATAAAAAATGCAGGCATGTGGAAAGTGTAGATTATTTGTCGTGGAACTCCATATAGTCCAGCATGGCAAACCACCATCATGAATATTAAAAGAGTTTTTGCCCAATCTATCCAAACTTCTCTGACCTTGATTTGGGGAGTTATTTTATTGTTTTGCATATCGTTGGAAAATGAAAGAAAAAAAACGTTGTTTAATGGTCATTGTCAATTCATTGAATATGTTGACTTCATTGGTAGTAAGCCCGATAAAGCGAACAGACGCAATGGTAATAATTGAAGTGACTAAACTAACAGCAATTGTTCTGAAAAAAGAATTAGGTAAAAGTTGGTGTATTAAAAGGCCACACAGTATAGGTGGTAAGCATGCCATAAAGCTTCGTAATATTACATCTTTGCAATATTGAGATGTATTCATGTGACAATTTTTTTTTGCATAATAAACCGCGTTATATCCGGCTATAAAATTGAGTGTGATTATATTTATGATATAAAGCCAAATAACAGAATAACCTAAGTAAAATAAAATTCCTACAATGGGAAGATGAATGACATAGAATATACTTTGTTGCATTGAGTAAGATTTTATATGACCTTCAGCTTGGATGCATTCTTTCAACGAATCCGTAAGTTGCGACAGCAGACGTCGCAGTAGTTCCAAACGGCAAAATGTAACTGCCCATTCCGGCACTTCTTTTAGCCATATATTGAGTATCCAGTTTGCTTCGATGATAAATGGGCAAGCAAAAAAGAAGAGAATAAAAAACGAAAGTTTGGAACTGGAGAATGCAATGCGTATCATGGATGCAAAATTTTGGCTTCCTGATTTCTTTCCGATGACGGGCTTTACAGCCATTAACATGTTGTTAGAGAAAACCATCAGTTGTCCGGATATTTGGCTTGCAACACCTTGTGCTGCGTTAATGGCCGTACCAAAAAAATTGTTTACCACAATGTTACTACCATATACTGCAAACATGGAAGTCAAGGTGGTAAGCATGTTGAAACTGGCAAATGATAACATCCTTTTAGCTAATTTAAAATCAATGTTTTTTCTAAAATGAAGAGCGCATTCTGGATATTTATGGTGGCAATAGGAGCGGATAACAAAGGTGTTGACAATTGTGAGGAATGCCATGCATAGGCCATATATTATTAATTTATCAGCACTCGTATGTGCAATATATAATGCTACGGCTAACTTTAGTAATGTGAATACCATACCAATGTATGAATATACTTTCATGTTTTCATGAGCATTTATAATAGCATTATAGGGCATTGTTTGTACAGTTACTATTGTAGATGTTGCCATGAATACATATATCCATTTAGCTACCCATTGGCGGCTTTCTTCTATATTGAGTAATCCGTTGAAGAATACATGATAAGCAGCGGTGAAACCTATAATTAGTACCCCTGATAGAATAATTTGTATAAATACGCTAGTGTTGAAAATTATATTCAATGTACTTTGCTTGCCGGCTCCTTCGGCATAATTGATAAATCGAGTGATGGCTCCCGATAGAGAACCGTTTAAGAAACCTAAAATTCCAATTGCTCCACCGATAATGGTAAATATTCCAAAATCAGAAACACCTAAGGCATTCAATATGATACGAGTGGAATAGAGGGATACAAACATGGACAATGCCATATTTAAATATAGATATCCTGTATTTTTTATAATTCTATTTACGCTTGATGCCATGTGTATTTATTTCGCTTTTGGGGACTTCAATAGGGGGATATAGAGAGAATCCTCACTTTATGTTGTCATGTAGAAATTGTTTGCTTTCCTTGATTTTGTCATTAATTCGTGATTTTACGTCTTCCCATTGAATAAGAGAGTTCATCTCATGTGGTTTTATATTTAGGCGATTTTTAATTTGACAAAGTTCAAGCAAATCAGACATTCTTGATGCATTTTTTTGTGTAAGTAGGGTATAACAATAAAAATCTTTTTGAAAAATAATGGAAAAAGCCGTTGCGTGAAAAGATGTAGATACTACTGTAGTAGCATGAAGGATGAGCCAAACAAAGTCAAGTGGTCCCGCATTGTTGATATTGATGTCTGCGTATGATAATCTTTTTGTATCGTTAATGGATACGATTTTTAAATTCCTTTCTTTAGCTATTTTTTCAACTATCTTTTTTACTTTTATATCGTTGTGGTAAAAATCATATACTAAAACATAAGGAGCCTTTTCTATTTTTTTATGTATATGGTTTTGAGATAGATTTATCCACTCGTCTTTATTTAAAAGGAATACGGGATCTATTACATTTATGCAGTTGTCTGTATATCCCATTGATGCTAAAATATTTAATCCTGTTTTTTCACGTACAGATATGGCTTCAAAGCGTTTTAACCATTCTTTTATAGGTGTTTTATATTCTTCTTTAATGTTCGATATGCCAAAACTGGCAGCATAAGAGATGCGTTTAACCCTTTCGTCACCAAAGTCAAGAAAATAACTTGCATCTCGTCCATTGTTCATGTCGGTATTCCATACTTGGTCGCTACCTGCAATATAAATATCGGCGACGGGGGGATTCTTCCTTAATTCATTGATAGATGAATAACTTAAAGGGGATAATTCAATATATTTGGTGTCAAATTCATTGAAAGCTCTTTTCCGTCCCCATGTTATCAACATTTGTCGATTGCTAAGGGGCATCAATAGTTTAAGAATAGGAAACTTTTTGATAATTTTTCGTCTGTCTTCTCTTACAAAAAAGAGATTATATTTAGAACGAAAAGTATCGGGAAGATAGTTGATGAGATAAACTTTGATACCTTGTTTCTTAAGATAATGTTGAAGAGCATATGATTGAAGTGATGCACCGTAATTGTACACTTTATGACATGTAATAACTCCTACTTTCATTTTTGTAACTTTTTACAAATTCGTTTTAATGCTGTCAAAGGATTTTTCAGAAGATAAATATAGTTTTGCTTTTTACATTCTTTATCAAGTATTTTGAATATGTGCTGTATGGAACAATCTGGATGTCTAATAGCTTGCATAATTGTTGTTCTTATAATGGGGATTACAGGAGGTTTTTTCATTTGATTTTCGGCTATTATTTCGAAAGAATGTGGAATCAATTCACAGTTGCAATGATGCAAGAGGTTATCTCCTTTGGTTGTGAAAGCTACGACTGCGGAAACACCTTTGTCGTTGTCACGGTAAGTCTTTCCCAAGAAATCACCAATGCGTATATCTGCAGATGAATGTTTGTGTTTGAATCTGCAATGGGTATAGCAGGCCTTGCCCAAACATGTATCACTTAAAAACAATCGGAAAAACATATCTCCTTCTGATAGTCTGGAAAATTTTTTAGATTTTGTTCCATCAATGTTCATAGCCCAAGAGTCATGCCAACCCATACGTTTATCACGCCAAGAAACGTGTAAAATATTTCCAACTTCTTTTTCTATTTGATAGATGTATTTGTCCCACATGAGTTTGGATGGAACGCCATGACAAAAAAAGTCTATTAGTATGAAATGATTTTCTATATGGTATCGTTGAATATAACGGCGGAAAGAATCTATCTGACAAGGGGTGCCTATCACGAGATATTTTTCTTCTTTGTTGATGGCTTTAAATCCATTGACAGTGTAGCTTTGTATGTATTTACTACCAATACTTGGTATTAGCTCTTGCTCTGTTGTTGCTATGTAATGTTCAGCTCGTTTTTTTTCGGGTACATATCGAACTCCACATACTTTATAGTTGTCTTTTAATAGTGTACGAGCTAGCTCAAAACCTATTCCGCCTGAAGAACATTTGTTGCGTACAATTTCATCTTTTGACCAAGCGGCATAACTTTTTATTTCATCTTTTTTTAAGGCATAGTCTTTATGCAAAAAAGCGCACACATCGAAGCATAATCCGCAGTCAGTACATTTTTCCAACTCAGAGATCTGAGGTCCATAAAATCCGTTTTCATCTAAGTGGATGTCTATAATTTTTTTGCTACATACAATGCTGCATACTCCACAGCCAAAGCAGTTGTGAACAGTACTTATATTCATGAAATACTCTGAATGATTTGTTTAGTATTTTTGTTAAAAAATATTTTTTTTGAAGAGTAGCCTATGCTTAATCAGTTTGCGAACAAGTGGAAATATGATACTTTAGTCTCTTCTAAAAATATCCCTCGTATAAACCTTTTCTTTCACATCTTCCAAACAACCATCATATCTATTCGCAATAATCGCATTACTTTGTTTCTTGAACTCATCAAGACTATTTACAATACGACTGCCAAAGAATGTACTTCCATCTTCTAATGTTGGTTCATAAATAATAACTTCCGCACCTTTTGCCTTGATACGTTTCATTACACCTTGAATAGATGATTGGCGGAAATTATCAGAATTTGATTTCATTGTCAATCGGTAAACACCGATTACGCAGTGCTTCTCTTCTGATGGATTGAAATCGCCCCGGTTATAATAATCGTAATAACCAGCTTGATGAAGCACTCTGTCTGCAATGAAATCTTTACGGGTACGGTTACTTTCTACAATTGCTTCAATCAGATTTTCAGGGACATCGTTATAATTAGCTAAAAGCTGTTTGGTGTCTTTGGGCAGGCAATAACCGCCATAGCCGAAAGACGGATTGTTGTATTGTGTACCGATACGAGGGTCAAGGCATACTCCATTGATGATAGCCGCCGTGTCAAGTCCTTTCATTTCGGCATATGTGTCCAGTTCATTAAAATAGCTGACACGTAAGGCGAGGTAAGTATTGGCGAAAAGCTTTACAGCCTCGGCTTCGGTTAGCCCCATGAAAAGAGTATCTATATCTTTCTTTATGGCTCCTTCCTGCAGTAAGGCAGCAAAAGAATGTGCTGCTTTTGTAAGTTGATCGTTGTCTGTTTTTGTACCTACGATAATACGGCTTGGATATAAGTTGTCATAAAGAGCCTTGCTTTCGCGAAGGAATTCCGGTGAGAATAATAAGTTCAGATTCTTTATTCCCTTTGCTGCATATTTGGTATAAAGCGATTGGCAGTATCCTACAGGGATTGTGCTCTTAATGACCATCACAGCATTCGGGTTTACTTCCAATACCAAGTCAATGACTTCTTCCACATGGCTCGTATCGAAATAATTTTTTACCGGATCATAATTGGTAGGAGCTGCTATTACAACGAAATCTGCATCTTTGTAAGCAGATGCTCCATCAAGTGTAGCGCGTAGATTCAGATTTTTCTCTTTTAAGAATTTTTCTATATATTCATCTTGGATAGGTGACTGGCGATTGTTTATCAGTTCGACTTTTTCGGGTATTACATCTACCGCAGTTACTTGATGATGCTGACTGAGCAAAGTTGCTATACTTAGTCCCACGTAGCCGGTTCCGGCTACTGCAATTTTAATATCTTGTGCCATATTGATATTAATAAAGTTTACTCGTTTTAAGGGGAAAGAAGTGGTTTGGTTTATGCATAAAGAACCTTTAAAATATTTTGTATGAAAATATTTTAAAATTCGAATATGGTAAAAATTTTGATTGGATAGATAATGATAAGTACGCTACGCTCTCGCCCCTCCCAAAATCCGGAAGAGGCGAAAGCAATAGTAATTGATAAATGCGTGGCAAAATTACGAATTAAGTTGTAATATGCCAAAGTTTATGAAGAAAATTGAATGATATTTTCTTTCATAAAACCGCAGCAGGACCTTAGTCTTTCAGCTTAGGAAACAAGAATTTTACCCCTTCCCGATAGATACGCTGTGCGTTTTCCGGTGTCGTGAACTCTTCAAATGCGTTCAGAATGAGCTGGTAACTATCTACCTCATAATTATGGAGCCCTTTTTTATGTCCTCAAGATAGCTTTGCTTCATGTGACAAGTAGAACGGAATGCCTCTCTGGGAATACCAAGTTGTTTCAGTTCTTTTTTGAGGAACGCGCCGAATTCCGGATGGTCGGAAATGAATCTGTTTGATTTCATAATGAAATTGTTTTTAGTTAATTAAATAGAAATGTTTGATATCCGTACCCACTATATGGGTACGGAGAATGTGGGTGCAAAGGTATATCTTTGCGACAGCTTTTTTAATAAATTAAAATAAAATGCGATGAAAGCACATAAAACAACACTTTCCGTACGGGAGCTGCAAAAGACCATCGGACAATGGAAAAGTCGGAAAATCACAGACTCCACCGTTGCGAAACTTTTGGAGTTGCTCTTGGGGATGCCCGCCTATATGAATGAGGATGCGGTCTATCCCGTAGAAAATTTCTATGATATCAGTAAGTCGCTGAAGTTTAAGAACGCACGGTTTCTGGTCGAGGCAGTCCGGCAAAGCGGGGCGTTCGGCATCATACCCGCCGATAATGTGTACGGGATGGGTTCATTCTATTCCTGCCTTTGGAAAGAGAAGGAGAAAACGGATGATCCCGCGGAAACTTTACCGGTAAAATTACCGCAGGGTGATATATATAATATATATACTATACAGGATAATAAGAATAATATATCCTCCGGAAAGACATCTTCCGCGGAAAAAAGTCTGGAGGCCGCACGGCATTTCTTTCATCTCATCAATGAGAATCCGATACAGAAAGCGCAGGTCTTTACTCCGCTCATCAATCGTTTCCAGCAGGAAGAGGGACTGACACGTGAAGACGCATGCCTCAATCTGGTGTACTTGGTGAATGAGCTGTTGGTACCTTATTTCGCCGGACAGGAACGCTTTATGAAATCCACCTATGCCGGACGCCTATGCTGGCTGAGCAACCTGCTGAAATCCGCCGGCGGACAACGAATGCAAAAAGACGCCGCACATGCCGGAAGACAGAGGCGGATACAAAAACTTGCCGATATGCGGAGCGAGCAACGCAATAATCACCCGCTTGGCGAGTTTGAGTGGACGGATAAGGAAAGCGGCCTGCGCTTTTACGACGATCCGTTGGAAGGAGTGGTGAATATACCGGATGAAGCGCCGCCCCGTCCGGGTGCGGGAGCGGAGTGGAATGTGCTGAGCGGAAAATGGGGGAGTGTTGAATTATGAGTTACAGACTATAAATTATGAATATCGGATGATGAAACCTTTTTATTATTTGAGTGATTTTCCTGAGCGTAGAAATGTAGGGAAAAATTTTGTGGCGGAGTGCCCCAAGTGCGGGAAGAAACATCTTTCCATTTCACGTGAGACGGGGTTGTATCACTGCTTCTATGCGGGATGCGACTTTCACGGGAGGTTGAAGGATTTTTGGGAAGAACGGCGGGACACGGTACGGTCGGATGCCGGACATCCGTATTCGGCGGGAGCTTCGCCGGCGGCAAAGCGGAGTTTCGGAAAAGGAGAGCCGGGCGGTGTGGCGCCGGCATCGGTCGGCGGGGGAAATGCCGCGTTCGAGGTATCTATGATTCCCGAAGACTACAAGCGGCTGTCGCCTGAGATAATCTCCAAAATCAAACCGCTGACTGACGAACCGGAGACTTCAGACCCTGAACAGCTTGCGGCCCGCCGCTACCTTGCCGATATGGGCATTTCCTTGAAAACCGCTGTCGATGCGCGTATCGGTTGCCTGATGCATCGCTGTTTCGGCGGCAAGGACGGTAAGAGCGGAAAGGGTGAAAAGGATGAAAAGAACGCTGTGGGAATGATGTACCACTGTATCGCCTATGTGAATTACATCAACGGGCAACCCGTCAATGTGAAATACCGCTCGTGCGATATTTCCGCCTCCGGTTATACCAAGTGCTGGAGCCAGGAGTCGCCCACCACGCCTTGCCCGCCTTACAATATCGACTGCATCAATCCGTTGCGGATTGCCGAAGAGAACGTTCTGCGCCTGATTGTCACCGAAGGTGAACGGGATGTGCTGACCCTGCAGGAGGCGGGATATCCGTACGTCATCAGCGTACCCAACGGCGCGGCAAGCGACCTCTCCAAAGGCTTCGAGGCTTTCCGCCCCTGGCTGGACAGGGTACGGGAACTGGTGATTTGCGGCGACTGCGACCTGCCCGGAAGAACGCTCGTGAAGCATCTTGCCGACTATTTCGGTACGCGTTGCCTGTTCACCGTACTGCCCGGCGGTTGTAAGGATATATCCGACGTGCTTGTGATGTACGGCGCCGGTGTGGTACGTGAGATTATCGACTCGGCGTGTCCGCATCATACGTCGGACATCATTACGGTAAGTGAGCGTGCGGATGAGATTATGAATGTGTTGAGCGGCAATTACGACCACGGTTACGATGTGGGTTACGGTCCGCTTACCGACCATGTGTTTCATCCCACCGACCAGGGCGGGCTGATAATCGCCACCGGAAAGCCCAATAGCGGCAAGACGGATTTCCTGAATGACCTGACTTGCCGCCTTATGGCCAAGACGGGGCGCTATGTGTGCTATCTCTCCTTCGAGGTGCCCGACAAGAACAAGCACATGGCGAATCTTATCCGCCTGATGCTGGGTAAGGTGAACACGGCGGCATATACCCGTGAACAGTTGCAGCCCATCGTCTCTTTTCTGGACGGACACATGGCGCACCTGGATTTGCACGAGGTTTCGCCCACACCCGCCAACATCATAGAGCGTGCGGAACGGGTGAAACGCGCCGTACCGTTGAAGTATCTCATCATCGACCCGTATCTTTTCATGGAAGTGGAAACCGGACGTTACAATACGGAGACGCAGGCCATCAAAGCCATGCTGACGCAGATGCAGGCGTGGGGACGTACCAACGGAATCTGGGTGATTATCGTGGCGCATCCCCGCAGCCTGAAAAAGCTGAACGGGAAGAACGAGCTGGAAGAAATAGACATGTACACCATTTCGGGCAGCGCCAACTGGGCGAACCTGGCCGATTTCATCTTTTCCATCAGCCGCATCGAGCAGCCGGACAGAAGTTATACCCGGCTGGATATGTTGAAAGTACGCGACCAGGATTTGTGCCGGACAGGGAGTGTGCTGTTCGTGAGGCAACCGTGCGGGCGATATGACGAACGGGAATCCGAGGAACAGATAATGACCGAGATGCAAGGGAAAGTGCTGGATAAGGACAGGCTGCCGTGGGTGGGGCTGACAACTCCGTGAGTTTGCTCCCGAAAGGCCGGGAGTTTACTTCCGGAATGCCTTGTGTTTCAGGCTGAAATGCCCGGTGTTTGCCTCTGAAACACCGGGCGTTCGGCTTTTAAACGCTTGGAGTTTTTATGTTACGGTTCTCCCAACGCTTCTACGATGGCGTGCACTTGGATAGGGGTGTAGCATTTGGCGTTGGGGAGTATGCCGGTGGCTGCGAGCTGTTGCCGGAGTCCGGGGTTGAAAGCTATCCAGCGGTTGAGTTTGCGGACGGCGGCTTTGGGTGTGATATAGGGACTGTATAGCATTGCCAGTTCGCTTTTGCTGTAACTGCGGGGAGTGAAAGAGGATTTTTCCATGGCTTTTATGACTTGTTGTATGATGTAAAGTTAATGATAATTAGTGGGTTGTGGAAGAAAAGAGCATGGTTTATCGCGTCGTAAGGTGTCAAAAACCGCTGAAAAACGCCTTATGGCGTGTGATGATGCGCGAAGGGGCGGATACGGGTGGGCGAAGCGTTATCTTTGCATGGTCAGTCAGGAGAAAGGGCCCCTCGGGACTGAATGATGAATGTTTTACAATTAACAATTAAAAACTGAAGAATTATGGCGACAGCATTGGTAGTGCGTACACAGCGCTACAAAAAGATCGGAGACAAGGCTTCTCCGCTGGTGTATACCTTGAAAAGAAAACCGCGTGACGCGAAGATGTATGACTTGAAACGCATCGCGGAAGAAATCGAGGCTTTGGGTGGCATGTCGGCAGAGGATGTGCTGCATGTAGGTAAGGCTATCGTGAGAAACATGCGCGAGAAACTGACCGACGGCAACAGTGTCCGTTTGGATGATTTCGGTATTTTCCGCACTTCGTTTCACTGTGTGGCCACGGAACATCCCAAGGATTGTACGGTGAAAAACATCGATAAGGTGCGGATTAACTTCAAGGTCGCTACGACTTTGAGGCTGGTGAACGATTCGGTTGCCACTACGAAAGGAGCTGCCAACAATGTCTCTTTCGAGCTGGTATCTGCCGATGGCAGCACGGCACCGGGCGGTAATGGCGGCGGTGGAAATACCGGTGGAGAGGAAGAGAATCCGCTGGGATGAGAATGGGTTATGAATTATAAATTAATTGCAAGAAAATGAGTAAAAGTAGAGGAATCTGGGATACGATTTTGAAGGTGGTGATTGCGGTGGCTTCGGCTGTGCTGGGCGTGTTTGGAGCAAATGCGATGACGCTTTAAGCGACGGGAATACGTGTAATTGACATGATACGGAAAAGGCTGTAAGGTGATAAAGTGAAATCATCGTACAGCCTTTTCTTTTTTATCCTTTTTCTCGACAAACCCTATGGGGATGTCTACATGCGCGCATCCCAGCATATCCAGTCGCACGGCTACTTTGCTTTTCCCGTTGACGGTGATGAGCTCTCCTTCAAGGCCGGCAAGGGGGCCTTTTATGACTTTTACGGCATCGCCGGGAGCCAGCGGGACGCTGCACATTTCCACTGCTTCGGGGCTGTAGTCGAGCATGAAGCGGAACTGCGCCATCTGTTCGTCGGGAATGACGGCGGGAGTACTTTCACCGCGCAGCACCATATAGCGGCTGACAGCTTGCAGGCTTAGGGGAAGCGGCCGCTCCTGCGGAGTGACGTGTACGAATATCATCATGGGAATCACCAGCCGGTCGACCCGTTTGCGGCGGTCGCTCCATTGGCGGATTTCGCTCTGAACAGGCAGATAGCACTCGATACCCATGGCGGCAAGCCGTTGCGCGGTTTTTTTCTCGAGGCACGACTGTACATAGGCCACCAGCCATTGGCGGTGAGCTGTGCTGCTTTTTATTTCTATGTGATTCGTATTCTGCATTGTTTTTGTGATCGGTTAGTGTAAAAGGTATGCCCGGCAGCAGCGCTCTACCGCCGCAGCATACCAGCAAACAAACAAAAAATAAGCCCGGAAACGAGAACGGTGTCGCGCGTGCAAGCCCCGGACTTATGGGGTATATATTTTATTTGGTATCGGGGGTGTCACCATAGCCATACCCGTAGCCATATCCGTATTTCTTACCATATCCGTAATACTTGCCATACTTGCCGTAACCGTAGTAATAGCCGTATTTTTTCTTTGTCATGTCCAGTCCGTTAATGACGGTACATAAGTTAGGCAGGCGTTTATTGTTGTACAACTCATTGATTAGCCGGTAATCGTTCTTGTGCGTATAGTCGGCCCGGCAGACATAAATACTCGCGTCGGCTACACGGGCGATGAGTTGCGTGTCTGTTACCATACCGATGGGAGCCGTGTCGAGCACAATGTAATCGTATTCTTTTTTCAATATATCGATGGCATCTGCCAGAGACTGACGCGCCAGTAGTTCCGTCGGGTTCGGCGGTACGGCTCCGCCCGGCAGTACGCTGAGGTTGGCGGAGATATCGGTAGGGAGTACCATGGAACGCAGGTCTGTACTTTGGGGAGCGGACAGATACTGGGTAATGCCTCGTTCCTTATGAGGAATGTGGAATACTTTGTTCAACCCCGGTTTGCGGATATCCAGTCCGACGATGATTACCTTTTTACCCAAGAGCGCCAGACTGACGGCAAGGTTGGAAGCGATGAACGTTTTTCCTTCACCGCTCATGGTGGAAGTGACAAGGATTACTTTTTTATCCGGGTCGCCCAATATGAAAAGCAGATTGGTACGTAGACTGCGGAATGTTTCCGCCATGATGTCATTGTCGTTTTCACGGACGGCAATGGTATGGGTGTGTCCGGTTTCCGGTTCTGTGAGGGGCACATCACCGATAATGGGTACATCGGTGAGCTTCTCGACATCGGCACGTCCTTCGATACGGAAACTGAGTAGGTTCAGGAGATAAATGACTCCTACCGGAATACCGAATCCGAGCACGAGGGCTATCATGTAGATTTTTTTGCTTTGGGGAGATATGGGGAAATCATCCGCTATCGCATCGTCAATGATTTTGGCGTTATTGGCGGTGGCGGCCAGCGCGATGTTGTTTTCCTCGCGTTTCTGCAACAGCATGAGATAAAGTCCTGCTTTGATTTCCTGTTGGCGCTGGATGCTGACAAAGCGGCGTTCCTGGGCGGGGGCGTTACTGATGCGTCCGGCGTATTTGCCTGCCTGGCGGTCGAGGTCGGCTTTGGTGATGAGCAATCCCTTACGCACACTGGCAATGGTTGTAATGATACCGGCGCGCATGTCTTCTATGTTGCTGTCGAGACGGCGTACAACCGGATTGGTTTCCGAAGAGGTGCGCAACAGGCGGTTGCGTTCCAAAATCAGGGCGTTGTATTGTGCTATGAGTCCGGACAGGGTTTCGTCGTTCAGCCCTACATTGGCGGGGAGAGTGGCGGTTACGTTTTCCGGCTTCCGGATGTATTCGGAGAGATATTGAATCAGGTTGAGTTGCGTGCCGTTTTCCACACAAAGTTTTTCATAGGTGGACTGTTCGCTGATGGCAAGCCGGGCATCGCTGCTGAGGTCGGTAAGCCCCGCTTCGCGCTTGAAGCTTTCCAACTCCTGCTCCGTGGTACCTAACTCCTGATTGATGACGGAGATGCGCTCATCGATGAAACGGGCGGTATTCTGCGCAACTTCGTTTTTGTCGTTGTTGGCGTTCTTGTTATATATTTCTATCAGTTTGTTGATAAAATCCTCACCGCGTTTCTTACTGGTGTTTTTCACCGATACGGTAACGACGGAAGTGGTTTTGCTGGTCGGTTCGATAGACAGGGCTGTCCGGTAACCTTTGGCTACGGATAGGGGATTGACGATGCTTACCTCTATGTTACCGCTGCCCGTGAGGGCTACGGAAGGATTGGACATAAAAGTGAGTGTACCCGCTTTACTGGACAGAACGGCAGGCAGCTCTGTGAAATGTTTGTTGACGGTATTTCCGTTAACAGTTGCCGTTACATCTATCTGACGGTCGGAATTATAGCTGATACTCAGAAATATAGGGGCAGTAAGGCGTTTGGCATCTTCCGGCAGGAAGTGTACGAGTACCGGAGATGAACCATATAAATCGGTCTTGTTAAATCCGCTTTCACCGGAATAGTTGATATATAAGCCCAGTTCGCTGACTACATCTTTGATGAGCGATTTACTGCGAAGAATTTCGATTTCATTGTCAATGTTTTTAGAAGAAGATATGATGCCGATATCCTCGAAAGCGCTAAGGTCGCTTGCGTTCCCGCCTTTCTTGTCATCCTTAATGATAATGGATGCATTGATGTTGTATACAGGAGTGGTGGTTTTCAGATAGAACCAAGCGCATACCAGACAAAGGATGACTGAGGCGATAAACCACGGCCAGCGGATGACATATTTGAAAAGTATAGCCTGCCAGTTGGTCTTTTCTTCTTTTTCTTCGAACAAGTCGTCGTATATTTCTTCTTTCACGTCCGTATTTTTTAATTTTCTGTTTTAGTTTTTCAATTCTCCTTATTTTGTAATCGCGATGATAAGACTCGCCAATGATACCAATGAACCGACAACCGAGAACCAGATTGTGGTACTGGTACTGATATTGGATGTCTTTGCCTTCGTTTTATTGGGAGTGATATACAGAATGTCATTTTGTTGCAGGTAGTAGTAAGGTGATTGCAGTATGTCTTGGTCGTTCAGGTTGAGTGTGATAATCTCCCGTTTTCCGTTATTGTCTTCGCGAATCAGTTTTACATTGTCCCGGATGCCGTAGATAGTCATGTCACCCGCCATGGCAAGAGCTTCGAGGATATTAACTTTCTCGTTGGATATGGTGAAAGTTCCCGGATGACCTACTTCGCCGATAACGGAAATCTTGTAGTTCACCATACGTACGGTAACGATGGGAGTTTCGCGGAATTGGGGTTTGAGTTTGTCTTTGATATATTGTTCGGCCTCTCCTTTGGTAAGCCCACCCAAATGAATGGTTCCTAATACCGGGAACTCTACATTTCCATCGTTGTCTACAAGATATTGTTGCAATGCGGGTTGGGAAGTAAGGGATTTATTGCCGGTATTGCTTGCAGGAGTGGCTATTGTCAGGTTAAAAGGTTCCGCCAATTCGGGCTCTTCGGGACAGCTCACTACAATTGTCAGTAAGTCTTTCGGCATGATACGCGCATCGTACAAACTCATATCGGGAACGTTCGTATCCGCTGTTGCGGTCTGCTGTAAAGCATCCTGCAGGTAAGGTACTTTCTTGTAGCTTTGGCATCCGGTAAGTATTAGCGGAAATAATAAAATAATCAGACTCTTTTTTTTCATGTGTTTATGATTTTTAACTCTCAACTCGCAATTTTCAACTCACTGTTTAATAGGCTTCTTTTTCTCCTTTTACCGCGTTCTTTACGGTTTTGTAGATGATATACAGGTCGAGCATGAAAGTCCAGTGTTCCAGATACCAGATATCTCGTTCTACGCGTCCTTCCATCTGCCACAATTCTTTGGTCTCGCCGCGGAATCCGGTGATTTGGGCCCAACCGGTAATACCGGGTTTGACAAGGTGGCGCACCATATATTTATCAATCAGTTTGGAGTATTCTTCGGTATGTTTCAGCATGTGCGGGCGTGGACCTACTACGGACATGTCACCCAATAGCACATTGATGAACTGGGGGAGTTCGTCGATATTGCTTTTGCGCATAAAATTGCCCAGGCGTGTTTTACGCGGGTCGTTTTTAGTGGCTTGCAGCTTATCACTGTCTTTATTGACGCGCATGGAACGAAACTTATAGCACCAGAATTCTTTACCCTCTTCACCGCTGCGTTTCTGTTTGAAGAAAACAGGTCCGGGAGAGCTGATTTTTATGGCGGTTCCTATAATTATAAAGATAATCGGGAATAGGGTACACAAGAAAAGCAAGGAGAATACAATGTCGAACAGACGTTTGAGCATACGGTTTTCCGGTTGCGCCAACGGTTCCTGACGTATGTACAAGACGGGCACGTTTCCCAACATTTCGAGATGCATGCGTCGCTTTAAATATTTACGTACGTTGGGTACGCTGTAAAAACGCAGAAAATGGTTCTCGCAATAATTGATGATGGGCAGGATTTCCTTGCTATGAGCCGAAGTCAGTCCGCAATATACTTGTTCGATATTGTTGGAGCTGAGGTAGGGGACTACCTGTTCCGGGACACCCAGATACGGGAGATGCTCCGGATAAAGATAGGAAGGGCTTTCCGCGAAATAGCCGACTACCCGATAACCGGAAGTCGGATCGCCGGTCATTTCATGGTGAAGCTCCACCATGTTGCTGCCGTCACCTACCAGTATGGCTGTACGGGAGTTTCCGCCGGAACGGCGATATAATTTCAGGATATGTCTGAATGCCAGCCTGTAAATAATCAGACACGCTAAAAACGATATATAGAATAGCGTGAAAAAACGGGCCGAGAGCGTTCCGAAATCCGCAAGGCTGATTAAGCTGATATATACAAAAGCATGGAAAAAAGTACTGCGGATGGCGCGCATGATAATACGATCGGGACGTACGATGCGCTGGTGCAGGATGATGCCTTTGGAATAGTTACATACAATGTATACTAAATTCAAGAGAACCAGCAGTTGAGGCAGAGAATTGCTGAATGTAGCTCCAAGCGTATTACTGTCCAATGTATGATATAACACTATAAAAATAGCGTTAAGTATACATAAATCGCCTGCGATGATGATGCATTTGATAATTCTGTTGAAACGTAAAACCTGTCTCATACCTTCTGTAATGTCCTGTCATTCAATTTATTTTGGTGGATAAAATGAATGATTTTGCTGTATATTTGTTCTATTTGTTTGTCTTTTCTCCTACTTACAAGGTAGTGGAAAAAAGAAATCCCTTACTTACAAGGTAAGAGAATGGAATAGAATCGGGAAAAAACGTTTTATAATGACATATAAGGATACTATCCCAATGAAACAGGATAATTTAAAACAGGTTGCGCCTTTATTTTTCCAGAAACGGGTATTTGTAAAAATCAAAGGATTATAAAAATTATATCTGTAATTATTTTTAAACGCAAAAAATATGTTTTATACCTTTTTATTCCTATTTACAATAAATATACACCAATAAAAAATACAAATTTATTTATTTGTATTGGTGATTTTTTTTCTATCTTTGTCGCCATGAGAAGAGATTCTCTTACCTTGTAAGTAAGAGAATGGATTTCTTGTAAAATTTGTTGATTAATTCGTAAGATAAGTTGACACGCTATTTTTTGCTTTTTCTTTTTTTTTCTTTGCTATGAATTGTAGATATTACTTTTCTATTGGCTTTACTCATCGCATTATTGTTAAAAGAAGCGAGATATACGTGTGTGACTTTTTCGGAACTATGCCCCAAACCCTCGCTTATCATGGCAAGGGCCACTCCCTCTTCTTTGGCGGTAGTGGCCCAGCTGTGGCGGGCTACGTAAGAGGTTAGCGGTACATTCAGGCGCAGCATTTTGGATAGTTGGTGCAGGTGTTGGTTATAGAGGCGTAAAGCGCTCTTGTACTGTCGGTAACCCTCTGCGCCAGTGGATGAAAGTATGGGCAGGAGATAGGGGGATTTGGAACGCTTGTCGGTGTACCGGTGCAGGATATCGGCGGCATAAGGCTCGATATAGACCGATAGCTGCTGGCGGGTTTTATGCCGGTGGTAATGAATGGTGTTGTATCTCATGTCCGTTTTGCGGAGATGGACGAGGTCGACGAACGGAATCCCTCTGAGATAGAAACTGAGCAGGAACAAATCGCGGCTGAAGCGTAAGTTGGGCTGCTTCTCCAGATTCAATTGCGAGAGGCGCCGTATGAGAGTGGGCGAAATAGCCCGCTTGGCGGTGGGTTCGTATCCTGTGAAAACGAAACGAAACAGTTCGTCGGCGGATATGGCGTCGGGAATACCTTGTAAATGCGCCTGGTTGAAGATGGAGCGTAACATACGCATATAAGCGGATATGGTATTGTGACGCCGTCCCTGTTGGAGCAGGCTTTCTTCGTAAGTTTTAATCAGACCTGCCGTGAGTTCTTTGAAGGTGAGAGGGATGTCTCCGGTGAATTTCCGGAAACTGTTGATGGCGCTGGTGTACAAGTTGGCGGTGCCGTAGCGCCCGGCGCTTCTGGCGTCTTCGATGGCACTTTGCGCAAAAGTATATATTGTAGTCATAATCTGAATTTTAAGATGAATAATGAGCTTGATAACAAGCTATCTCAAAAAAAGATTTGAGATAGAACAGGTTTAAATATAGAAAGGATAAATATTCTATATAAATTCAGATATGACCGGTTCGGGCACCCCCGCAAAAAATCAGAGTATGCCCGAACGTACTCTGCTTAATGTCTCGGGAGTCATCAGCAGATAAGACGCGATATGCGACAAGGGAGCACGCTTGATGACTTCCGGCTGGTGCCGCATCAGTTGGTTGTAACGCTCGCGTGCAGTCTCGAACCGCCAGGAATCGGCTTTGATTTGTGAAACAATAAGGGAGTATTCAAGTATCTTGCGATAGAACATATTGATTTCCCGGGAGATTTCGGTGAGTAACATCAACTTGTCATAGGGAAGCAGGTAGACGATGCTGTCCTCGAGCGCTTCGATCATCAGGTGGGTGGGCTCTTTTTTGAGGGTGCTTTCGATGCAGATAACGATGCAGCCTTCATACGAGAAATGTTCGGTGACGTCCTTGCCGTTTTTGTAGTAGAACTGTCGCAGCATGCCTTTGCCGACGAGTACGATGTTGTGGCTGATTTGTCCTTCCTTCAACAGAAGCTCGCCTTTTTCCACCTCTTTGCGAATCAGGATTTCTTCGATTTGTCGTCTGCCTTCGGGAGCCATGCCCGGATAACGGGAATTGACAGTGATATCAACTGTCTCTTTGAGTAATGTTTCCATAACAGTTAATGTAGATTGGGGGTGTCATTTAGTGTGGCAAAGATAAGGAAATTTATTTGATATGTATCAATTTCGCGTCTCTTTCCTTTCCGTATCTTTGCGCGATTTTTAGCATAGCACATCCCACGAACAATGATACAGCAGGAGAACCTGAAGAAACGGCTTGCCAAACTGGCGGCTCCTATCTTTATAGAGACATTACTCATAATGATGCTCGGCGCGGTGGACACCATCATGCTGAGCCGCCATTCGGATAACAGCGTGGCTGCCGTAGGTGTAGTCAACCAGATTATTATGCTGACTTTTCTGGTTTTTGAGGTGATAAACCTCGGTACTTCGGTCTTGTGTTCGCAATATCTTGGAGCGAGGTTGCATAAACAGGTGGTACAGGTGGTGGGAGTGTCTGTTCTGGTTAACCTGGTGGTGGGTGTCAGTATCAGTATGCTGCTGTTCGGCGGTGCGGAGCCTATCTTACGTTTGATGGGACTCGGGCCCGAGCTGATGCAGGATGGTATGGATTATATGCGTATCGTAGGGGCATTCGCCTTTTTTCAGGCATTGTCTCTGACTCTTTCCGCATCCTTGCGCAGCGCAAACAAGGCGATATATCCGATGATGGTGACGGTGGTTGTGAATATCCTTAATATCATAGGTAATTATTCTTTGATTTTCGGACGGTTCGGTTTCCCGGAGCTGGGAGTAGAGGGAGCTGCCATTTCCACGGCTTTCAGCAGGGGCGTTTCGATGGTTATTCTGTTCGTCATCCTGTTTCGCAAGCATATCCACCGTTTTCCGTTGGCTTATTTCCGTCCGTTCCCCTGGATGGAGTTGAAGAATTTGATGAAGGTGGGGCTGCCCTCTGCCGGTGAGCAACTTTCTTACAGTTCTTCGCAGGTGGTAATCACTTATTTCATTAATATGTTGGGGGTGGAAGCGTTGGCTACGCGTACTTATTGTGTCAATATTATCATGTTCGCCTATCTGTTCAGCATTTCTATGGCGCAGGGCGGGGCGATATGTATCGGACATCTGATAGGGGAGAAGAAACCTCGGGCGGCTTTTCTGATGGGGAAGTATGTAATGAAGAAGTCTGTGATGATAACCTTGATTCTGTCCTGTATACTGGCGCTTTTGGGGCATGTTATTTTCGGTTGGCTGACGTCTAATCCCGAAATTATCAAAATGGGGGTCACGATTCTGATAATCGACGTTGTACTGGAGATAGGGCGGCCTATCAATATTTTCGCTACCAATGCCTTGCGTGCGGCGGGAGATGTAAATTATCCGTTCTATGTGGGACTGGTAGTGATGTGGAGCGTGGCTGTGGGGCTTGGATATCTGTTTGGCATTCCGTTTGGTTGGGGAATTTGCGGTATGTGGATTGCGTTTTTGCTGGATGAAAACATTCGGGGTGCTATCTTTGTGCGTCGTTGGTATAGCATGAAATGGGTAAGTAAGAGTTTTATAAAATAATGTTTGATGGCGAAAGCTTGATTTTATTGTTTTTTCTGCTCTATTAGATTTTGAGTGTTAACGTGTTATCTCTTTTCTTGCGAAAATGAGGAAAAAATTATGCAGGAAAGATTTGCATAGTCCAAAAGTTTACCATACATTTGCACCGCATTTGAGAAGAATGTTGGTTACTAAGGAAGTTTGGGTGAGTGGCTGAAACCACCAGTTTGCTAAACTGACGTACGGGTAACCGTACCGGGGGTTCGAATCCCCCAGCTTCCGCAAGATTCTCTAGATAAAAAGAGCTAAGTTTTATAGACTTGGCTCTTTTTAAATCTATCAAAATCCGGTGGGTTCGTCTAACGGTTAGGACACATGCCTCTCACGCATGTAATACGAGTTCGATTCTCGTACCCACTACCAAAGAAAAAGAGGAAATGCAGTTTAACTACATTTCCTCTTTTTCTTTATAGATCTCGAAATAAGATTCCTTATCAATCCTCAACCGGACTCTATCCTCCCTTTTCTGTCCTGCCAGATTCACAAACAGATTGAAATACAGTTGGCTGAAAGAAAGGTTGGAACGATCATAAGTAATATCAAATGTCCAGGTTCTACGAAAAGAATCGAACGTTGCATACGATTGCTCACCCCCTTTACACATAAACACTTCCGGGAAAGACGTAGGAGGATAAGGCTGGAATAAACCCGCTAATTGAGCATAAATATAGTCAATCATCCATTCGTCTCCTGTTAAAGTCAATTCTCCCTTTAAACGAAGTTTAATGGCATAACTGGCAGTCACGTCGGACGAAGTATAAACAGGAACCTGGCTTTCTGCCGGATAGTTGCCGTCTTTATATCCAAGACTCATCGTTAGTCTGGATAGACCGACACCATTAAAGCCACTCACCTCCTGATCTGCCAACCGGTTTTTCAGACTGACCATGAATGTCAGTTTACCAAGCGTCGGATCACCCGGATATTGCGCAAGCGTGTCCAGCACATAATCTTCGGTATTGTAACTACGGGTTATTAAATCACCCTTTCCAGCCTCCAAAGCCGGACCGCCTCTTTCCACATCTACGTTGCCAACCGGATAATAAATAGCATCATTATCCCTTACGCAACCACTCAAACAGAACAGCAACACTGCCAAGCCTATTATCTTATTCATTATCATCTTACCTCTTGATTTTGCGGACAAAGATACATCTTTTTTATACCACACTTGATTTATGTCAACCGTTTTTAGTATTTTTGCACACATCAAGACAGAAAAGACATGGATACATTATTAAGAGAGACTGTAAATGCTGTTGTAAATTCCCGCTTTCCGGAAATGAGTATAGAAGGAAGACGACAGATAGAAAGTATACTGATTCGTGAAGAATTTCCCAAAGGAGCAATAGCGCTGAATGAAGGAGAAGTAGCTCATGAAATCGTATTTGTCGGCAAAGGGATGCTTAGGCAGTACTATTACAAGAATGGGAAAGACGTGACCGAACATTTCTCATACGAAGGATGTATCGTGATGTGCATTGAGAGTTTTCTGAAACAAGTACCCACCCGGCTAATCGTGGAAACCCTCGAACCTTCCATTATCTACCTGTTCCCTCGCGACATGATACAAAAATTGGCAAAAGAGAACTGGGAAATCAATATGTTCTACCAAAAGATACTGGAATACTCCTTGATTGTGTCACAGATTAAAGCAGACTCCTGGCGCTTTGAATCCGCCCGCGAACGCTATAACCTCCTGCTCGAAACACATCCGGAAATTATCAAACGTGCACCTCTGGCACACATTGCCTCTTATCTTTTGATGACACCGGAAACACTAAGCCGTGTGCGCTCCGGTGTTCTATGATTTTAGCGGCTTTTCCGGTATTCTTTAGGAGACATACCAGTGTAATGCTTGAAATACTTTCCAAAGAACGACTGGTTGGCAAAATTCAGCCGATCGGCAATCTCTTGTATATTCATACTTGAAGAATTCAGAAGTGCTTTCGCTTCCAGAATCACCAGTTCGTCTATCCACTCCCCCACCGTTTTTCCGCTGACCTCTTTTACTACTCCCGAAAGATGCTTCGGCGTCAGACACAACTGGTCAGCATAGAATTTCACGCTCCGTTCAGACTGGTAAGACTCCACTAAAGACTCATAAAAACGTTCGAAAATATATTCTTTCCGGCTTTTATTTTTCATGGTAGTAGCATTGGCTGGCACATGATTGGTAAAGATATTACAAAGTTCAAAAAAGAACCCTTGCATCAAGCCCATTACCACTTCTTTACGATATAAAGCCTCCTTATTCTTCAACCGTTTTCTGATAAATGCATGATATTCCTTCACAGTCTCCTGCTCCTGCGGTGTAAGATTGAAACACGGGTAATCTTTCAGATAAAAGAATAAGGAAAGCACATTACTGATCTTAGGCAATGTCTCCAACAAGTTCTTCGACACAGCAAAGAATATCGCTTTAAAGTCGGAACTGAAACACCGCTGTTCGACAATCTGATTAGGCAGCGCGATCACCATTAATCCGGGGAACAGTTGGAACTCACGTAAACTAATATTAAAAGTACCAGTACCTTCCAGGCAAAGACCTACCGTCAACACCTCCAGTTTAGTCGGTCCATTATACAACGATATAACGCTCTCCGTATCGAAGAGCGCTATATCATTATCAACAACATCAATGTTGCCAGAATCTATATGTTTAGAATGAACTACCGAAGAAATACCTACTTTGGGAACATTTTGAATATACATACTCTCTCTTTTTTGCGACAAATATACCAGCATTTAATCAGATATACAAGCCGTTCAAGAGTATTATCAGACATAATGAACACTTTTAGTTACTTATTGAACAGACCGGAATAAATATACAGAATCACGTTGGGCAGCCGGCACTGTCCATTTCTCCGGAACAAACTTCCACTGATTCAGGGCTTTGGGGTTCATCGTACCTTTCTTTTCGATATAATTCATCAAATAGAAACGAAGATCTTTATCTGTAGAGAAAATTATGCGGTCCTTCAAATCCTCCTGCGGAATACCCGATCCTTTCGTCAACAGTTCTCCACCACCATTACCACGATAAGAATTTAAGGCCACTTTATATATCTTATCCATACGGAAAGGAGAACCGTCCGCCATGCTCGTAATCGTAATCTTTTCTCCCTTCGGTTTTGTCACGTCCACCGTATAAATAATGCCGGAAGCCGAGTCGAAATTAAAACTGAAGTTCTGGAAAGAAGCCCTGTCTTCCGCACCTTCCCGAGGTTTCTTCTTGAACCAGAGCAGATGATTTTCCGGTGACTTCATCTGGTTCGTCCACATATAATAAGACATCTCCAGAAAATCCTTAATCTCCTTTCCGGACAACGTCATCACATACAGCATATTCTCATACTTATACAAGTTGAACATATCACTGACAAACACATCCCCTTTCTTTATCTCCGCATCAAACGAAAGCGGAGCGGCAAAAGAGATGTCAGCTCCGGTTATATCGAGCTGTAAAGTATGTATCAAATCAATAAAAGCAGAAGGACCGAAGAAAGCAGGATGAGTAGAGATACTCTCGGTAAAAGTGCCGATCTTCTTGGATACAAACTTCTGCACCGTCTCATATTGCGGAGCAAAACGCTTCATGAAATCCTCGCTGATTCCGTAAGCTTCCGTTTCTGTCAACTCCCCTTTGACGTCCTTGCTCTGCACCTTTCCATCTTTCAGTTTCAAGGTCACATCGACATTAGACAATACAATTCCATTGCTGGCCGGATCGATAATCAACACCGAATCTCCGGCTACATTCATCACCTTCTTACATTCGCGGGCATGATCGTGCCCCATTAACACGATATCGAATCCCGGCACATTCTTCGCTACGTTAAGAGAAGCATTCTCATTGTATTTGCCCGACATTTTGAAAGCCTCCTGTCCGGCATGAAACAACCCGATCACCAAATCCGGATTCTCTTTTTCACGGATAATCCTCATCCATTTGCGTGCCGTCTCTTCCATATCGTCGAAACGCAAGCCTTTCCACAGATTTTCAGAAAGCCATGCAGGGATGGCAGGAGTAATCATACCCAATACCACAATCTTCACGCCATCACGTTCCAACACCTTATAAGGAGCCAGATGGGGTTTTCCCGTAGACGTATCAATGATGTTGGCACCCAACACAGGGAAGTCACAAGTGGCTATCCAACGGTCGAACACAGCACGTCCCGTTTCCACATCATGGTTCCCCATATTACCGGCATCATATTTCATGAAATTCATCATTTCCGAACAAAGATGAGGAGACACCGTATCTATATAATTATAGTAATAGGCAGTAGGCTGTCCCTGCAAAATATCACCATTATCCAGCAATATCAGATTCTCTTTATACTGTTCACGCTCTTTCTGCACGAAAGAATAAATACGTGCCAGACTACCCTTCCACTCGTGGCGGGTTATAAAATTGTAAGGATAATAATTACCATGTACGTCACTCGTTTCCACAATCTTCAGCTTCACCACCTTTTCCTGCGCCGCAACAGACAGTACGAGACAGAAAAGCAAGCCATAAATAAATCCTATTCGTTTCATTCTTTTTCTATATTTAGCGGATGCGAAAATACGAACCGTGCCCCACCGGTATAGTCAGGATCGATCCATATACTTCCTCTCCATTTATGCACAATCAATTTACAGATAGACAATCCCAATCCGGTTCCCTGGGCGTACTCATTCAGCTTTTCAAAACGCTCGAACACAAGTCCCTGTTTTTCTTTCGGGATACCGCATCCGGTATCCGTTACCGAGAAAATAGCCATTTGCTTTTCCTCATTCACAGAAAAGTCCAAGGTAATCTTCCCGCGTTTCGTAAATTTGTCGGCGTTGGACAGCAGATTAATGATTACCTGTTGCATACGCTGCACATCCGTCACCATCCGGAAAGTTTCAAAAGAAGTGGAAAACAAGAACTGATTGTCCGACGACTGCCGTGAAAAACTAACAGAGGCAACCACCTGACTACACAACTGCACCACATCACATTCCTCCCACGTCAAAGTCACCCGGTTCGCCTCCAGACGTGAAAGATCGAGAATATCATTAATCAGACGAAGCAACAAATCCGAATTGGTTTTGATAATCTTATAATAAGACTGCTGTTCATCCTCCGTGCTACCGCCCATTGCCAGTACATCCGAAAAGCCGACAATCGAGTTCAACGGCGTCCGTATCTCATGACTCATATTGGCAAGGAAAGCACTCTTCAGACGATTAGACTCTTCCGCCCTGTCTTTCGCTACACGCAAATCCTTCTCCGATTTCAGAAGCTCGTCTTTCAAACGTTTCGTACGGAAATAATAGAAAAGAGAGATACATAAGCCAAGTACCAGAATCACGAACAAAGCACAAGCAGACCATATCTGATAAGTATATTGCTGATAGAACGAAACCGGTTGGTTGACAAGCTGCACTTTAAAAGGCAACACGCTTGGGTGCAGCCCCCACTCTTTCACCTTCCGGCTATCCAATACCGCTTTAGAGCCAATGATCGAAAGATGCTTCCCCGTATCCTCCGGGTGCTGATCCATCCGTATGGACTCCATAGCCATTTCTCCTCCCACTTTCCGATAATCGGGCAGCACTCCTCCTATCGCCCAATATCCAAGGCTCACCGATGAAGGAGTAAAAGCCGGGATGGTAGGAGTAGCCTCCATCATGGCATACGTCGCATTCCGCATGAAATACCCCTCGTTCATATCCACACGCCACGTTCCCACCAGAATAACCGTATTTTCGGGCAGCTGTCTCAATTCCTCAACGATGGTATAAATAGAATGTCTCCGGCCGTCCATCAAAATCAAATCCAGATCGGGGAACTTCTTCATTTCTTTTCGTACCAACGCTTGCATAGTCACTCCGCCATAAGTGTTGTCCGAGATAAAGGCAATGTGTTTTGTTTTCGGATAGAAAGCTTGAATCATGGAGATATTACCTTCTATATTATATTGATTGATAAATCCCGATTCCAGTTCGGGAATATCCAGATGATCTTCAAAGATATCGACAGATTCGGGCATCCAGCAATCAAGGTTTTCCACCGTATCTTTTGGCAATATCACCACATTACTACTGGCCAGACTGCACATCACCGGCACTTTCACCTGCATTTCATCCCTCTGCGACAAATAGGCAGCCCACGCTTCCTGTCCTAATAAAATAATTTGTGCCGGATGCTTTTCTCCCTGATATTTAGCCAGAATCTGCGCCATCATCGCGCTCCATAACGGAGCCTCCGAGCAACTTTTACAGTTCATGTTTTCGATGACAATGTCGCGCTGTCCTCCCAACTTACTATATTCATCCATATAATCGGAAATAGTGACCGAAGTTTGGTGTGCTGCCGGATTATAAGAGCAAATAATCAGAATAGGTTTCTTATCTTTAGAGACAGCCAATACTTCCGTTGACTGCAGAAGCCAAAGGAAACAGATAAAAAGATATCCAAGACGTCCCAGCATAATTATGCAGTTTTGATGTGTTAATTCATTAATTGAGTTGCAAATATAGTAAAACTTGTCGGGTTTAGCAGATTTATATGTATTTTTGTCGCTCATTTACTCTCAAAAAATACAAATTATGGAATTATTTCACAAGATGATTTCCGGTTTTCTGGGTATACCGGAAAGACAAATAAGTAGTACGCTCCATCTTTTGGGTGAAGGTGCTACGATTCCCTTCATCAGTCGTTACCGTAAAGAAGCCACCGGCGGACTGGATGAAGTGCAGATAGAGCAAATAAAAGAGCAACACGATAAGTTGTGCGACATAGCCAAACGGAAAGAAACGATTCTCGGCACCATCAACGAGCAGGGAAAACTGACTGCCGAACTGGAGAAACGTATCAACGACACCTGGAATCCGACGGAACTGGAAGACATTTATCTTCCTTATAAACCCAAGCGGAAGACACGTGCTGAAGTAGCCCGCCAGAAAGGGTTGGAACCGCTTGCCACCATCCTGATGTTGCAAAGGGAAAAAAACCTTAGCGCCAAGGCTGCCGCCTTCGTGAAAGGAGACGTAAAAGATGTAGAAGATGCCCTGAAAGGCGCCCGTGACATCATTGCAGAGCAGGTAAACGAGGACGAACGTGCCCGCAACGCGGTACGTAATCAGTTCAGCCGCCAGGCAGAGATTAGTGCCAAAGTAGTGAAAGGAAAAGAGGAAGAAGCAGCGAAATACCGGGATTATTTCGATTTTTCCGAAGCACTGAAACGTTGCACGTCCCACCGCCTGTTGGCCATCCGCCGGGCAGAGTCGGAAGGCCTGCTGAAAGTATCTATCAATCCCGACGACGAGGCATGTATCGAACGCCTGGAACGTCAGTTCGTACGTGGTAACAACGAGTGTAGCCAGCAGGTGGACGAAGCCACAGTCGATGCCTACAAGCGTCTGCTCAAGCCCTCCATCGAAACAGAATTTGCCGCTCAATCCAAAGAGAAAGCCGACGAGGAAGCCATCCGGGTATTCACCGAGAACCTCCGCCAACTTCTTCTCGCCCCTCCATTGGGACAAAAACGGGTGCTCGCCATCGACCCCGGATTCCGTACGGGATGTAAAGTTGTCTGCCTCGATGCGCAAGGTAATCTGTTGCATAATGAGAATATCTATCCGCATCCTCCGGTGAACAAAACAGGAGAAGCTGCTTCCAAACTCCGTAAGATGATTGAGGCCTATCAGATAGAAGCCATTTCCATCGGCAACGGAACGGCAAGCCGTGAGACAGAAGATTTCATCAACAGCCAAAGCTTCGACCGTCAGATACCCGTGTTTGTAGTCAGTGAGCAGGGAGCTTCCATTTATTCGGCTTCGAAGATTGCCCGCGACGAGTTTCCCGATTATGACGTAACGGTGCGGGGAGCAGTCTCCATCGGCTGCCGCCTGATGGACCCGTTGGCAGAATTGGTGAAGATAGATCCTAAATCCATCGGTGTAGGTCAATACCAGCACGATGTAGACCAGACAAAACTGAAAAAAGCGCTCGATCAGACAGTAGAGAATTGCGTGAACCTGGTCGGTGTAAACCTGAATACGGCAAGCAGCCATCTATTGACTTATATCTCCGGACTGGGACCGCAACTGGCTCAAAACATCGTCAACTACCGGGCGGAAAACGGAGCTTTCGGTTCACGGAAAGAGTTGATGAAAGTTCCTCGCATGGGTGCCAAGGCTTTCGAACAGTGTGCCGGATTCCTCCGCATCCCCGGAGCCAAGAATCCGCTGGACAACACCGCCGTGCATCCGGAAAGCTACCACATCGTAGAGCAAATGGCCAAAGACCTGA
>ERZ827516.122-NODE-122-length-95474-cov-5.484788_pt1 | contig 95474 bp, 87 predicted proteins | sample MGYA00519703_ERZ827516 | MGnify/ENA primary metagenome ERZ827516 (study PRJEB31778, sample SAMEA3449337) | human gut metagenome | biome: human gut; feature: human-associated habitat; material: faeces | place: United Kingdom | collected 2010/2012 ...
TAATTATGTTGATAGCCTAATGAAATTGTACTCATGGCTGTGTAAACAGTACGGTTTGAAAGACGAACTGGGTAACAAACCTAAAGTGACTTTCTTATGATATTCGCTCCACACATATTGCAGGTTAAAGTTATCACCCCGATGGCTAAGGATGAGTTCGGAAGACCCATTCCCGGTACAGGTGGTGAATACTGGCAGGAGGTAGGCAAATGCCGTTGTGATGATAACACTACCAAAGAGTTTTCATCTGATAACGGCTCTGTGTATCGTCCGAATTATCATGTAGTATGTGAGAAAAGAATTACTGTCAAGGCTGGCGATGAAGTACGTTGCATGGATGGTGATGGCGTAAGAGGTCAAGGCGAAGTCTACACGGTAAAGAGTACAAACTACTTTAACTACTCGGAATTATGGATGTAGATTTCGATTTCTCAGATGTCGACTCCTTTTTCGATGAAGGAGAATGGGAGGTCGAAAAGAAGATGATTGATGTAGGCGATGAAGCTGTGAAGTACGCAGAGGAACATGGGGATTATCAAGACCATACACTCACTTTGAGAACGTCCAATGATTACGATGTCGATAAAGACGGTTTGACACTGAAAAACGAAGCGGAATACGCATCATTCGTAGAATCTAAAGGGTATGATGTTTTAAGTGGTGCCGCTCTTCATGCGGAGAAACGATTAAAAGAAGAATTTGAAAAATGAAAAAGTACATTGGAACAAAACAGATTGAAGCTGAACCTATGAAAATGGGCGAAGCTGACGAAAAATGCTTGATTGCAGTAGGTGGAAAGCTAACAAAAGAAGAACGGTCTATAAATGGCTATCATGTGAAGTATGATAATGATATAGAATCATGACTTCCTAAAGATGAGTTTGAGGAAACATATAAGTGCGCTGATACTTTCCTTGACCGTTTGCTTATTGAGCAGCAGGATTTAGCCGAAAAGTTTAGTAAGCTGTGTGCTTTTGTAGATACTCCCAAGTTTGAAGAAGTTGTAAAAAATGAACACCAACGTGATTTGCTTCTGCAACAGCGTGATTATATGGGCGAGTATTTGAACATTCTCAATCAACGTATCAAAGCATTGGGATGATAGTAACTACCGACATAGGAAACATTCTCTACCGGGATTGCAAGGCTTTCGGAATAAGCATAGTACCCAACGGGGAAACGCTGACGGGTGAATTGAAGTCCGAAAGGATTGTCATTCACACGAAGAAGCAACAGCCGGGGACTTATTGGAAGAAGTCTTTCGCAGAAGTGAATCTTTGTGTGCCCGATTTGAGCAAGAATGAAGCCAACTCTATCCGACTGAATGAGCTTGAAAGACAAGCTATGAAGATATTAAGGAGTACAGGTTCCTATAATGGTTCTTTTTATCGCTATTCTATCTATAATATAGGAACGGAAGCGGATACTGCTTTAAAGTGTCATTATGTGAATGTTAGTGTTTTGTTTGAAGTTTTAAATGTAAAATAGTTATGGCAGAGAATAAAAAAATTGTGGTGGTAAACCTTCAGAAGCTGGAGGTTGCGCCGATCGGGGCTGGTGGTGCCGAAGGTTCTGTTTTTGAAGAAGTCCCGGTAGTTCATGAGGACACCTTCACTTATGAGGATGAAGATCCGGAGGTTAAGGATTACAAAGATGTAGCTGGAAATACCTATTATTCCTCTAAAAAGCCGGGTGCGGTTAAGATCAATGCTTCTATTGGTATGTATGATCTTGAAACTAAGGCTAAATTCCAAGGAGGTAAGTTTACTGCGGGTTCAGAAAGTAAGCCGGGTACATGGGAACGTGCCGATCATGTAGAAAGTAAAGAGTTTACCGTCCGTGCCACAACTGAAGATGGTGTGAAAATTATTTTTCCTCGTGCCGGTGTTTCTGCTTCTGGTAAAGCGAATGAAAAGGCAATTGGCTTAGCCCTTGTTTTTACGGCGTTGAAACCAACCAAAGCCGGCGTTCCTATTGAGCGCTGGGAAGACGGGGAGGATACAACTTTGGGTGGATAAGTTAATGACGAGGGTGAGCAATCACCCTCTAATATTTAAACTATGAGTGAGGTTTCAAAAAACATATCAGAGTTACTTTCCGGTACTTATGGAAAAGCTATTGTTGTAGGGGGAACAGTATATGTAATCAAAGCTCCTTCTATCAAAGTGATAATGAGGGCTACCCAATATTTAAGTAAGGTCGATTTACCGGAAAATGGCACTGTGCGGGAATTAATGAAGGTCGCTCCTGTCAATTTGGAGAATATCGTCAAGGGACTTTCATTCTTGGTGGTTGGTGATGTCCCGAATTATCAAAAAAGAGCTGAAAGCCTCGAACGGCAGATGCTTTCAGGTTCTAAAGAAGAATTATTGCAAGCGTATTTTGTCGCTTTTGAGTTAATAACCGGACGTGATTTTTTCGTAGTCTGCCAGTTAGCGATGGAGCTGGCAAATCTAACAGTAAAACCCAAATAGTAGGAGGAAATACCATCGTAGGAAGTATTACCTTATTTATGGAAAATTTGCATCTTTCTTACAGGGAGGTGTATGAGGATCTTCCTTATCTTCTTTTGCTCTTGATGAGTGCTGATAAACCTATCGATATCCATGAGGATAAAGATGGAACAGAAGTAAAGAAGATGTCGGGAAAGGATCTTATGAGACAAAAAAGAGGAGCATGATTCTATATTCACGACAATCTTTCCATTGTCATGTATCTATTCTCATAAAATTCTACTACTTCATTTGTCTAATGTACTTTTATCCAAAACATTGATGTATGCCCAAATTAGCGTTTCACATAGAAGCAGACTATCAAAAAGTCATTAAGTTACGGGAAGAGATAGATAAGCTGAAATCTACTATTTCTGGGATGGATGGCAATACATCTCCAGCTACTTTCCGTGCGATGGAAGCCCAATTAGCTAAAAACACGAAAGAATTGGATTCTCTTGTCGTTTCAGCTGTACGTGCTGGTAATGAGATAAATCAAGGTTTTAAAAAGAAAATATTTGATGCCTCGCAAGTTGTAAACGGGTTCTCAGAAAAGATTATCGCTCAAAAGTCGGTAATTAAAGGCATAGAAGCGGATGTAAAACGCCTTGGTGAAGCCTATCGCATCGCATTGAAAAGAAATCCATTGTCCGCTAATAAGAAATTGGAAGAATATAATGCTGTACGTAAGGCTTTGGATGAAGAGAAGGCAGTTTTGTTCGACTTGACACAACAACAAGCTGGGGCACGTCTGTCTGTAAAGAAACTTCGTGACGAATATGCCCTTTATAAAGACGATGCTAAAGAGGTAGTAGAGAGCAATAACGGTATTGCTATTTCTTGGAAGAAGGTATTGGCTGTTATCGGTGGGGTAGGTGTGTTGAAAGCGTTGGGTTCTGAAATTATCCGTGTGCGTGGCGAGTTCCAAGCCGCAGATACGGCTATTCAAACCTTGTTGGGAAGCAAGGAAAAAGCGGATGCGCTTATGTCGCAAGTACGTGAATATGCTAAGATTTCTCCGTTAGAGTTTTCGGATGTAACCCAAGCTACGCAGATGATGTTAGGCTTTAATATCGAGGCTGAGAAAGTACCACGTTATTTACAGGCTATTGGCGATGTCTCTATGGGAGATACCCAAAGGTTTAACTCGCTTACGTTGGCTTTCTCTCAAATGTCGGCGGCAGGAAAGTTGATGGGGCAAGATCTTAATCAGATGATTAATGCCGGATTCAATCCATTACAAATCATGGCAGATAAGACCGGAAAATCTATTGCTACGCTCAAAGATGAGATGTCTAAGGGGGCTATTTCCGCAGAAATGGTACAGCAAGCATTCATAGACGCCACTTCCGCTGGTGGTAAGTTTTATAATATGTCTGAGAACGCTTCAAAAACTATTAACGGCCAGCTGTCAATGATGCAAGATGCGATGGATTCAGTATTCAATGAATTGGGGCAGAAATCGGAAGGTGTCATAATTAAGGGTATCCAAACAACCACTTCGTTGATAGAAAACTATGAAACGATAGGTAAGGTATTGGCCGGGTTGGTTGCTACCTATGGAGCCTATCGTACCGCCGTGATGCTGGTTACCGCTGCTGAAAGCAAACATACTATTGTAGAGATAGGGCTTACCAATGCTCGTGTATTGGCACGGAAAGTACAGCTTGCTCTTAATGCCTCAATGCTTACCAATCCTTATGTTGCTTTGGGAACGGTAATTATTGGTTTGACAGCTACAATGTTGGCTCTATCTGACAGTACAACCATAGCAGAAAAGGCTCAAAAGAGATTCAATGATGAACAGGATAAAATGATTCAACAAGAGACAGATCGAAAGAATCAAGTTGAATCATTGATACGTATAATTCAAGATGAGACAGAAACGGAATTAGCTAAAATATCCGTTTACGAACAGCTACAGAAACTATCTCCTGCGATAACAGGAGCGTACAAGTTGGAAGAATTGGCCGTGCTTGATTTAGCAGAAGCAAATAAGTTATTAAATAAAGAACGTGATACCAATACCTATGATTCGTATATCCGAAACATAGATGAGTCTACGCAGCGATTAAAGAAATTACGAGAGGACAACGGGAGACTTATAGGCGTATCTCCTTCAACAGGAATACCGCTTACTGTAAACAACAATAAAGCGATTGCGGAAGAAGAAGAACGTATCAAACTCCTACAAAAAGCGTTAGAAAATTTCAAAAGAAAACTGTCAAAATCAACAACAGACACGACAAAAGAAGAAATAAAAAAGGTGATTATATACAACTTTACACTACTACTAAAAAATAATCATTGACCAGCACATCTTACAACCTCATAACAATATTCATAAAAATGTTGTTATGGGGTTGTTTGCATTTCCAAATATCTATATCTTTGCCCTCACGTATTAGAGTTAAGACGTAGAAGCGTTAAGATATTATCCGGCATTGAAATCTGGACAATTTCATCGAACAGGATAATAGCAAATGTTTCTACGCCTGTGTTGTTGTATATCACTTTGCTTAATACAAAGGGCAAACTATATACCAGCATAAGGCGTGGATCTATTGTGTATTATTGTTTGATGGGCAGTCCAGAGCCTCAATGTCATAATATCCAATAGTCTCCGCGCTTTTTTTATTTGTTAATCTTTCGAAGGAGGCAGAAAGAGCAAAATTATTTCATATGAAAAAGTATCTATTATTGTTAGTTGTTCTATTGGGTAGTGTATGCGCTTACTCACAGAACAAAATGGTTGAAGCTATTCATTTAAAAAATGGAAGTGTTATAAAAGGGGTTATTATCGAGCAGATACCAGACAAGCAAATTACTATTCGCACTTCTGATGGTAGTACGTTTGTGTACCCTATGGAAGATATCAGTAAAATAACCAAAGAAGAGAAAGAATCTAAAATTCCATTTAAAATATCCAATGAAAAGTACGATTTGACAGGGAGTAGATTTATGATTGATCTCGGATACTGGGCAGGTGGATACAAAGGCCCAGAATTATATTTTACATATGGAAGCCAAATCAATCAATATTTATTTGTAGGAGGTGGAACCGGCATACACTATATGACCGATTATTCAACAGTAAGCATACCTGTATTTGCGGATGTGAGAGGATATGCCTTGAATGGTCCAATATCTCCTTTTATTGCATTAAGAATAGGGTATAAGTTCAATACAAAAGAAGCACCAAGACATGCAAAAAAAGGTGGATTGTATTGTAACCCTTTTATTGGCGTACGGTTTATGACCACTAAAAAACAAGCTGTTAATTTAGGTATAGGATATTCTATACAAAAGGTATCATTTGATGAAGAATGGGGAGATGGAAGTGGTGACATGAACGGATTTAGTATAAAGGTCGGATATGAATTTTAACAATAACATGAAACAAGTACTACATATATTATTAACCTTGCTACTTTTATTCACATTTTCGTGTAACGATGATAATGTGAATAATGACAATAACAGCATATTAATAGGTTCATGGGGAGAGCAATTCCCCGCAGATGAATTTTTCGAACTCACATTTTATAATGACGATACAGGCGTAATGACTGTATATTACAATGAAGGCAAAAAGAAAAGCCCAGATCCTTTCACATACTCTTTTGATAAAAATACAATGAAATTAGTCATTGTATTTGATAGTGACCCTGAGCCACCTATTGTTTATGATGTAAAGGTGTCAGAAGGTTGGCTGAAACTTGATTGTGTATCTGGAGATTTTGAAGACTTTTCAATGTACAGGATACAATAATATACAAAATAGTAAGCAGTAAAAGCGGTGGCAACTTAGTTTATCACCGCTTTCTTTTTATAAATCAATTAATTATTCACTTTTTAAAATTGTAATTATGAAAACAAAAGAAGAAAAACAAAAGAAATTTTTGACAGAATTTGAAATCAACGGGCGAAAATACGCTGGTGAAATATGGGCTACTTCTTGGAATGAAGCAGAAGATTTTGTTAAACAAAGAGCTACAACAGAAGAAGTAGTGGGGATTATTCCAAATGATTAGCATTGTCTATATATCACACCCATTTCTCCTTGCATTCTCTTTACAGTAACTTTTATTGGCATATCCTTGGGTAGAAGCACCAACTACTTCTCCGTTTGGAGCTATTCTTTTCCATCGCCATTTATCGTTTTTGTCTTTGTAAAGTTCCACTTTGTCTTTTTTGTGTTCTATTTTCTTTTCCATGATATTATTACAATTAAGTTAGACAATCCTCAAAAATAGAAAAGAATTAGAAATTTAACAACAAAAAAAATAATTCAAAATCAGATATTCGATGAATTTAATTGATTTTTAGTTGGTTATATGAATATATTTTTGTATTTTTATAATCCAATATAAAGATAAGAAGTATGTTCGATTTTAAATCACTTCCCGAATTTTCAAAATTGTTCCCTGATGAGCAAGCGTGTATAACCTTTCTTGAAAAAGAAAGGTGGGGAGATCACGTTGTTTCTCCTTTTGATCCGGAATCTAAGGTGTATAAATGCAAAGGAAATAGATACAAGTGTAAAAACACGGGTAAATATTTCAATGTTCGTACAGGAACGATTTTTGAAAATTCGAAAGTCTCATTACGAAAATGGATGTTGGCTTGTTATTTTGTTGTTGAAATGAAAAGAGGAGTATCATCTTTACAGTTGTCTAAAATCGTGGGAGTAACACAGAAAACGGCTTGGTTTATGCTTCAACGTATTCACAATTGTTTTAGTATTGAAATAAAAGAGCCGTGTTTGAAAGGCGAGATTGAAGTGGATGAAACTTATATTGGTGGCAAAAACAAGAATAGACATAGTAAGGATAAAGTTAAAGATGCACAGGGGAGATCTTTAAAAGATAAAACCCCTGTGTTTGGGACACTCCAACGAGAAGGATTTGTTGTCGCTTATGTCGTTACAGACACAAAAGGTAAAACCTTACTTCCTTTGATATACAATACCGTTCATCCTAATTCTACCATATATTCTGACGAATGGTATGCGTATAACGGGATCAACAAAGAAAAGTTTGATCATCAAAAAGTATATCACAAAAAGGGAGCGTATGTAATAGGCAGAAGATCAACAAACACAATCGAAGGATATTGGAGCCATTTGAAGAAAATGATTTCTGGAACCCATTTCTGGGTGTCGAGAAAACATCTTCAAAGATATGTAGATTGCGAATCTTTCAGATATAACACGAAACATCTATCGGAATCTGAAAGATTCGATGTATTTTTGCAGAATACCAAACGACGATTAAGGTATTCACAACTAAAGAAAATTACGGCATGAAAAAAAATAAGAAATTCACAATATCAACCACTACTACGATCAGAAGTAGTAAAAGTGGAAAATTAGAGAAGGATATGAAGAGAATAGCTAAAGGTGTATTTAGCTATAATCCCAAAACAGATCCTAACGACCCTCTTTTTGATAAAACCACCTCTAAAAAAGGTGGTAACGAAAAAGAATTTTAACCATATAAAACAGAAGCCGGATATACGTTAATCATTATCCGGCTTCTGTTTTATATAGATGGTGTAAAGTTGTATATAATCACCATAAAAAATAAATCCTACTGGGAGAAGCAGAAAAAAGAAGCGGAAGCCGCTCGTGACGCTTTAGCTGTTTCTGAGAAAAATTCAAAGAAATGGAATGAGTACACTAAACAGATACAGGAGGCACAGGAACAAATAGACAAATATTCAAATCCAAATGAGAAGGATAAGAGTACGGATAATCAACTCAAGCAACAAGAGAAATTGATAGACGAACTTTTATCCCTTCGCCGTCAAAACCAGCAATCCGAGATCGATCTGATGAAAGAAGGATCGGAAAAGAAGATCGCCCAGATAAACCTAGACTATGACAATGAGATCGCCGCCATACTTACCAAGGAAAAAGAGTGGAAAGACGCTCAAGGCGGCAAACTGACTAAGGAACAGATCGTGGAGATTCGTACAGCCTTGGTCAATTCATACGTTAAACGAGAGCAATCGACCTCCAATGTGAATAAGGAACAACTGGAGGAAGAGAAACGCGCCATGAACGAATACCTGAAAGAATATGGTTCGTATCAGAAAAAACGTCAGGCTATCACGGCTATTTATAATGAGAAAATAGCAAAGGCTACAACGAAATGGGAACGGCTTTCCCTTGCAGAAGGTATGAAAAAGGAACTGGCAGACGTGGATAATGAAGCCCAAAAGAGTACCTCCATTATCACCCGGCTGTTTGATGATATGAGTAAAAAGAATATCACCTCTATTCGTGCCATTGCGGATGAAGCGGAAAAATTCTTGTCTTTTCTTGAAAGAGGGGAATATTCCTCTGATAATTCATTCGGTATTACCAAAGAACAGTTTGATGTGCTTCGCAAGTCACCGGATCAGTTGAAGGCCATCAAGGATGAAATAGCCAATGTTCGCCGTGAAGCTGACCAAATGGAAACCTCTTTTAATAAAGTTTCAAATGGCTTGAAAAAAGTCTTTACCTCTGAAAGTGATGCCAAGAAGTTAAAAGAAGGTTTGGCAGAAATAGAAGAGGGCATGAGTGAAATTATGCAGACCGGACAGTTCCTCTCTGATACGTTTTCGAAGCTCGGAGATTCGTTTGGTGGTGTATTCGGTGGGATAGCTGAAGGTTTCAGTGTGGCTATGGACACTGTAAGTTCTGCAATGAACGGTGCGAAAGCCGGTTCCATGTTCGGTCCGATCGGTGCGTCTGCCGGTGCTGCCATTGGCGTTGTTACATCTTTGGCCGGTGCCATCGCCAAAATCCATGACAAGAAGAACGAAAAACGTATTCAGCGGTTGCAGGATCAGATCGACACATTGGATAAATCATACGAAAAATTGGATAAATCCATTCAGAAGGCTTATTCGAATGATGCTTCCCGATTGATCGATCAGCAGAACAAACTGTTGGAACAACAGAAAGTTTTAATCCAACAACAAATCCGTGAAGAACAGGATAAAAAGAATACCGATAAGGATAGGATAAAAGAATGGCAAAGCCAAATTGACGAGATAAACGAAGCCATAGCGGACAACAAGGAGAAGGCCAAAGATGCCATCTTCGGGGAAGACCTGAAATCCGCCATTGACAACTTCGCTAACGCACAAGCCGAAGCGTGGGCTTCCGGTGAAGACCGGGCAGAATCGGCAAAGGATACTGTCAAAAAGATGATGCGCCAGATGGTCACAGAATCCATCAAGGCAGCAACGGAATCTTCCGGTGCGATGGAGAAGATTCGTGACAAACTGAAGGAGTTCTATGCCGACAATGTCCTTTCCGGCTGGGAACAGGATTATATCTATAACATGGCGGAAGAACTGCAAAAGGAGATTGACAGGCAGTTCGGTTGGGCTGATAGCCTAATGAAAGATAAGGTGGAAGAGCCGGAGAAAGAAGAAGATATATCCGAAAATACCCTGAAAGGCGCATATGCCAAAGCTTCCCAGGAAAGCATCGACCTATTGGCCGGTCAGACCGGGGCCGTCCGTGTCCTGTTGGAAGACATCCGCGGCAGTATGCAACCGATCCGGGAACAAATGAGGCTGATCTATGATATGCAATCCAGAGGTTGGGAAGAAGTGAAGGCCATCCGCGAACTATCAGATAAAGTGGAAAAGAATACCGATCGGATCGCCGAGAATACGAGAGAGATCAAAGAGGTTGCCGGTAAGATATCGGAGAACACCAGAGGCACGGTTGATGCCTTGGAAGGTACTATTAACGTAAAAGTAAAAATGTAGCATTATGGATAAAGAGTTTTTTGAGATAGCAAACCGGTTAGGTGCCTGCCGGTTGTTGCATGGCACGGAAAACAAAGAAGAGCTTATGCGCCTTCTGCTGACACCGCAGGGTACGGAGTTCTGCATGAAGAATAATTTCCCGTCTATGGAACAATTACGAGAGTTCCGGGGCAAGAAGGCCGAAAGCATGGGAATCTATATCGAGACGGACGTGAAACTGACGAATCCGGTGAAGGTATTCCTGGCCGGTTCCAAGGCAATCCTTCATTTTGATACGATCGGCCGCTACAACGTGATCCTGATGCACGGGGCGGAAGCCGAGATCCATGCGAGTAACTATGCCGTGGTGTTCGTAAAGAACGCTGGCGGTAAGGTAATAACTCATAAAGACCATACAGCACGTGTATTATGACAATAGACGGAAAAGACGTATATACTGAATGGGGATGTAAATTATTGGAAGGTTCTTTTGATGATCTTCTGAAATACCCCAAACGTAAGGCAGTCAAATATAACAACTGGGCGGAAGCCGACGGGATCGATCCCGATCTGTCGGTTGTGGAGTTCGAACCTAAGACCGTCAAGTTGAAATTCCTCATGAAGGCAGAAACGCTTGAGCAGTTCCGGTCCGGGTATAGGAAGTTTGTTGCTGATTTGTCCGCACCGGGCTATCGGGAATTCAATCTTATTGCCGGTATGACCAACCGCTTACGATTCAATGCAGGCTCTTCTCACGAACAGCCTGTGCCGTTTAATGCAGGGGGGAATGTATCTGTGTTTGAACTTTCTTTTGTCGAGGACAACCATGCCATTTATCCGGCAACTCCGGCCGGCGGTATCGGGCTTCGCGGGCAGTATGCGATTAATGGGATAGACTTTGCAGACTTTGGTATAGGATCGGACGATAACCAGGAGGACATTTTGAAATATCCTGCGGTTAAGGCGCCGTTCACCGATGGCCGTACGGTAGACCTTTCGACAATCAAAACCCAGCATCGGGAAATAAAACTGTCCCTTTGGATGTTGGCCGGCAGTGTGGAAGAGTTTCTGAATAACTATCGGGCATTCTTTAGCCAGATATCCGGTGTAGGGAATCAGGAATTATATATTAAGACGTTGGATGGTATCATTCAGGTGTACTATACGGATTGCCCGTCCTTTTCTGTGGAAGTCTGGCAGGAGAACCGGATAGGGGCAAGATTCACTATTTCTGTTGTTGCTCCCGTAGTGAGTTGGATAGATGCCGGCGGTGATGTTCGTTACCGTGTGCTGAAGGATCCGGATTTGGGGTTATTGGCAGACGAGCAAGGTAGAATAATAGTTTTCAATTGATATGGCAGAAGAATTTGAAATAATCAGGGCTAATTTGCTTCCGGCAGCCGGAACTATAACCGATAATGATATGATCCTGATCATTCAGGGTGGGAGACCTAAGCGTGCTTTGCCCTCTGCAATGAAAGGTAAACAGGGCGATCCCGGCCTTAGTGCGTTTTTAGGGATAAACGATAAATACATCCTTTGGAAACAAGGAGCTAATGGTGCTTGGCAGAATCTGTTGGAAATTGAGAAAATTCGTGGGCCGAAAGGAGAGAAGCCGGTTTTTCGAAAGTTGAACGGTACGCTTCAAATGAAATACGAAGGTGAGCCGGATAGTGCATACGTGGATATTTTCGACCGTGAAGAATTGAAAATGAAGTTTTCCGATCTGACACCAGCAGAAGTGGATCAATTGAAACTGCATTTTTCTGATCTGACAGAGACTGATAAGGCCGAACTTATGAAGCCGGCAACGGATGCGGCAAAAGAAGTTCGTGAACAGATGTCCCAAATTAAGGAGGAAGCTAATACTGCTATATCGAATGTAAACACCGCAAAAGTGAGCGCAGAGGCGGCAACCAAGGCTGCAAATGATGCCGCAGCTTTAGCAAATGCCGCAGCTGGTCAAGCAACTCAATCTGCCGGAGATGCTGATGCAGCGACCAAATTGGCTGTTGCTGCCGCTGCATTGGCGGAGGAAAAAGCCGGTATAGCCAATACCGCAGCCGAGAATGCCGATACCGCAGCAGCTTCAGCCAATATGGCAAAGGAAGAAGCAGATAAAGCAATTGTTGAAGCCAATGATGCCGCAGGAAAGGCTGACACGGCAACATTAAATGCCAATACCGCAACGGATAAAGCGAATGAAGCAGCATCCTCGGCTACAACTGCCGCCGAAAATGCTAATGCGGCTGTAGAGCGTGCGGATGATACCATAGCTTCTGCCGAGACTGCTACAAAATCGGCGACGGATGCAGCTTTGGCCGCAAACACGGCAAAAGAAAATGCAGACAAGGCGGCAAATACAGCCAATGTTGCCGCTACTCAGGCCAATGAAAAGGCAGGACTGGCGGATATGGCTGCTTTGGCTGCTAATGCAGCAAAGGAAGATGCCATAGTCGCAACCGGCAAGGCCAACACAGCCGCCGACCGCGCCAATCGTGCAGCCGAAGCCGCCGAAGGAGTCATCAGTGGACTGCAACCCGACTGGAACGTTACCGATCCTGTCAATAAGAACTACATCAAGAACAAACCGGAGATCCCGACGTTGGAGGCTATCCCGGACGAAAATACATTGAGCTATGTCAATACCGACGGTACAACCATCTACTTTCGTATCGGCGATGAAGTGCGTGTAGCGGAAGATGGAGAATATGTGTTCTACCGGCTTTATGATCTTGCCGGGGGAAAAGCCTCGTGGCAGGAATCCGGCAGCGGTACAGCCTTGCCCGGTAATGTTTATCTGACAGGAGCCAATTATTACAATGAATCAGTACGAACGATAAAACAAGGATATTTAAGCAATGAGTAAGAAAGGTGCATTTATTTATCAACAGATCGAACTGACGACGGCTGAATGGGCCGATAACGTAACCGTCTACCCTGCATCAGTCTGGTTATTTGAACGTTTGGAAAACGGTAAATTCAACATGAAGCTGGCTGATGGCGTTCATACGTTTGCCCAGTTGCCGGCCGTCATGCAGGAGGTGAAGGTCACAGTTAAAACGAATGATGCCACGACCTATATCCTGACGATCACGACGGCTGAAGGTAAGTTTGACACCCCGAACCTTCGGGGAAACAATGCTCCGGTTCCTTCGATCGATCCGGAAACCAAGCATTGGAAAATAGGCGAAGAGGATACGGGTGTGGTAGCCGAAGGACAGGACGGGGAAAGCTACGACGATACGGAAATCAGGAACGCGCTGACAGCCTTGCAGCAGCAAGTCAACACACTCGTTTCGGGTGACGCATCGAGTGCCATCGAGTCATTTAACGAGATCATCGCTTTCCTTGCCAGCGTGGAGGACACACAGACGTTGCAAGGGATTATCGCCGGGCTGAACCAGAGCATCACAAACGTCCAGCAGGCGATTCCGACAAGGCTATCCCAGTTACAGAATGACGACCATACGGTCAAGGACGCTGCTTATGTCCATACGGATAATAATTACAGCAATGAAGAGAAAACGAAGGTATCGGACTCTTTGAGGTTGAAAGAGTATGTCGATGTCGAGTCTCTGGCGGCTCTTCCGTCATCACCGTATAACCTTCGCTTCAAATACACAAGCAAATCCCCGCAAGCGATCAACTTTGCCGATATCGCCAGCGTACCGGAAATGCAGGAATTCTATCTGTCGATCTTGAACAGTTCCGGGTCGGACTTTGACCAACCGGTCCCTAATGGTTCTGGCTGGCAGTCCGAGGAATCAAGTGTAACGTTACCGAACGGGAAACCGACAGGTGTATCCTTGAAGAAAGAACACGGGATAATAGTAGTTAGGGTATAATTCAAAACAGGAAGAGATGAAACGTAGATTGATATCAGGTAATCTATATAATACAGTGCCTAAATTGGTAAAGCTGGTAAGTCCTTTAGGTATCCAACAGAATTATATAATAGAGAAAAAATATAAGTTTGTGGATTTGCTAATCGTTGGAGGTGGCGGCGGAGGTGGCACAAACAGTGGTGGCGGTGGAGCTTCTGGAACAATAGCATTTGCTCGTAATATAAAAATCTCTTTGCTACCGAAAACTTTGACTTGTAAAATTGCAAAGCCTGTAAATGCACAAACTGATGGGGATAGTACAACTCTTGAAATAAACGGGGATACGATAATCTGTGCTGGAGGGCAAAGAGGTAATAGTGAGGGAGCAGGAGGGCTTGGTAATGGCTCTAAAATACCAGACAGTATATATACCATTCTATCAAAGTTGGTAGAAAACCCATCTTCCGATATCGCGATTTGTAATAATGGTGGAGGCTCTCCTGGTTATTGGAATGGTTCTTACGGTTATGCTGGTGGTTCAGGCGCATCTATGTCGGGTAATGGAAATTCATCGTCAGGAATGACCGGTGGAAACAGTGTAAGTAATGCAGATGGTATGGGCGGTTATAAAGGTGGAAATAGTCAATCTTATCAAGGTGGTACAGGATATAAATATAACAATGTACTTATTCCTATTGGCCTATTTGGAGGAGGTGGAACTTCGGGGAAAGGCTCGAACGGATCTGGTTCGGATGGGTCTGGAGCAGGTGGTGGGGCGGCAGGTCTTGAATCAGGTGGAAATGGTGGAAATTCAGGCTCAAGCAATCCTACGAATGGCGGAAATGGTGGCATTGGAGCTGGTGGCGGAGGAGGTGGTAGTCTGTCACGTAAAGGAGGAAAAGGAGGACAGGGTATAATTTGTTTATATTATCACAATTAAGAATAGCAATATGATATACATTCATAAAGACATTAATTTTTGGAAAACGAAAGTAAAACTTCCTGATTCCTATCTCATAAGTACAGATATAGACGATTATGAGGTTGGGGCTTATCTTCCGCTCTCAGAAGAACAGGAACAGTACCACAACGAACATCCGGATGCAACCCCGTTGGAGTGTTGGCACATGCAGCCCGCTCCGGAACCTGAACCGACTCCGGAAGAATTGCTCTGGCGTGCCCGTGATGCCAAACGGCAGGAAATCTACGACAAAGACATCCATCATTATTATATTGATGAACAGGACGCATATGTCTCGAACACCCTGCAAGTGAAGGATAAGTGTGGCCGGCAGGAAGAAGTCGAAGTAGGCGGTCATCTGTACGCCTCGAATATCTTAACGGTTGCTCTTGACGAAATAGCGGACTATTCGGAGCAGTGCGCCAAGGTGACAGACGGCTTGCTATCCCGTATCGATGCCGCCCAAACAGCCGAGGAGGTCGAAGCTATCGTGGTGGAAGGCTATCCTGAAATGATCCATACAACAACGGCAGCCTTGCAAACTAAAGCAGATAAGGCAATCGCTAAATCCCCGGAAGCGCAGGCAGTGACCTTTGCCCGTGCGATGATGAACAGCGTGTCTCTCACAGCCAGCCAAGCGTTGGAGATGCAGGTCTTATTCCCCATTTGGGGTGAGAAAGATGCAGAGTTTGGCAAGGAAGTTGAAATAGGCTTCCGGCTTCGAGTAGTGGAAGGAGAAAGCGACACTTTGTTTGAAGTGATACAAAAGCACAAGCTGCAAGCCGACTGGAAACCGGGCATAGAAACTGCTTCACTGTATAAGATCGTTGAAGCTGAGCACGCAGGCACGCTTGATGATCCTATTCCATACGTGCAGGGTATGGCATTCGAGAAAGACAAATATTATGAACAATACGGTGTGATCTATCTCTGCATTCTGACAACCGTTACAGGTTATCCGAACGACTTGAAAGACTTGCCCACAATTGTACAGGAGGTAAAGCAATGAAATAGGTTATGTTATTAAAAGTTAAACGGGGGGGGGTAAAATGCTCTCTAAATAAAGAAGTTACGACCTCTTATCGTAAGAAAGGAGGGCGTAGATGAGACGGTCGATGATGGGACGGAAGAAGTTGCAGTTGTTCACCAAGAGGTTCTATCCTGCCGGGAATTATACCTGGATCGTACCTAAAGGATGTAGGGAGGTTGATGTGTTTCTTGTCGGAGGAGGGGGTGCAGGACATAATGGAAGCGGTGGAGGTGGCGGCTATACTAAAACCTTCAAAAAAGATACATCCGGATGGAGAGACGGTGATGCTATCTCTGTTGCACCGGGTCAGTCAATTCCGATAACAGTTGGGAAAGGAGGAATTGGAGGGTATTCTGAAGTTGCCCCCAACGGTGGATACTCTCAATTCTTAAATTCAAGTTATAGAGCTAATGGCGGAAATGGTGCGGGTAATGGTTATCCAGGCGGAAGTGATGCCGGAGCATATACTGGTGGCAACGGCGGAAGTGGCGGAGCGGGAGATGATTCAGATACGGCTAAAGCGGGTTCTGATGGATCTAACGGAATCGGCAGCCGCAATGAAAATGGCTCTCTCTATCCAGCTGGTTCCCTATATGGCGGAGGAAAGGGTCAAAGGCATACAACCCGCGATTTTGGCGAACCTACTGGGAAACGAAATGCCGGAGGTGGTGGTTCAGACAGAAATATAAATGGGGGCATGGGTGGAGAATCCGATTACGACAAAGGATGCGGAACTGGAAATGGCAATAGAAAAAGTGGCGGTTACGGTGGTGGCGGTTGTGGTACTTACGGTAACGGCGGTGATGGCACTGTCCTGATCCGCTATTGGGCTTACGAAGAATGATCTGCCGTTGAAAAAGATGAAACAAGATATTAACGACTAAAAAATAGGAGATAAAGTCATGAGAAATAATTGTTTACAAATGTTAATGGGGGGGGGTAAACACCTCTTAACTAAAGTATCTGACCGACTTTCGGCGGAAAGGAGGTTGGTATGATAAGATCGATGATGGGACGGAAGAAAGTAGACAGGAATACTTTGCTGTTGCTACATTTTGATGGATCATTGAAAGATGAAGCCTCAGGCAAGCCTTATGTTGGTAGTAATATGTCTTATGTAGTGGGAAAATTCAAGAATTGCGTTTCGTTTTCAGGAAACGGGTATGTAAAGATAAGTGGAACGAATGCCATAAACGAGTCCCTATATCCAAACTATACCGTCGATTTTTGGATTAAACTGAAAAGTGGTGTGAAAAACGGTATAATGTCAAAAGGCGTTGCTTATGGAAGTTACAGCTTTGATATAATGGAGGAATCAGACGGACGCATTTTCTTTGGATTGCAGTATGGTGGAACCCGAGGGGATGCAATATGCTATTTTACGATGCCACGGGATCAGTGGGTTCATCTTGCGATCGTCAGGTCACAATCTCGATATTGGAAAGTGTATGTAAATGGAGTGTATGCGTCTGGTTTCACATCAACGATGGTTTCAGGGTACTATAGTTCTTTAATGATCGGAAAATATCGGGATTATGGATTGTATCTGAACGGTATGATTGACGAGTTTCGCATCAGTAATATTGCCCGTTGGACATCAAACTTCACTCCGCCTGCAAGGCCGTATTAATAAATTAGTGACACTGTCTTTGGGCTGTCACAGCAGAAAGACAGCAAATGTATATTCAGAAAAAATTATTGATAATCGCCAACCCCAGGTTGGGTATTTTCTTTTAAAACAAATGGAGATATAAAATGTTCGGTGGCGAAAGAATAATAAAACAGCCTCCAGGCTATCACAGATTGGAGGCTGTAAAAAAAGAAAATTAGGGGGACCGAGGGTCTCCGGAAACAAAGTTAAACAATAAAGTTTGAAAATCATGTTATTATTAATTATTTCTTTTTTGGTTATCGCAGTTTATACGGCAGCAGTTTGTATAAAGGCAAAAGGTGTACCGTACTCAATTAGTGCGACGTATTATACTCTTGATCATAAATTGATCTTTGGAGCAAGCATGGCACTGACGGCTATGTTCCTATTCCCGGTCATTTGGGAAATGAGTACAACCTTTACTATGCGGTTGCTGGCGATCGCAGCCTGTATCGGTTTGATTGGTGTCGGTTTGGCTCCTGATTTCAAAGACACTTGGATAAACCGCATTCATTGTGGATCGGCGGCATTGACGTTGCTTTCTTCTCAGCTATGGGTTGGCTGCACGTCTTTCTGGTGGGTTCTTATTCCGGTGTGGCTGGCTTTTATCGTTTACACGGTAATAGGCATGAGTAAACGGTTGAGTGGTAATATATGGCAGGACTTTGTATCAACGAAGCCGATGTTCTGGTGTGAGATTGCAGCGTTGTCTACGACTTTTGGCGCGTGTGGACTTGCGCTTTAGAAATCTACCATAAACAGAACATCTACCTTATATATTAAAACACGACAACCGGTAAAATGTCATATATCCGGTTGCCGTGTTTTTTATTGCCTAAAAATAAGTAGGTTATTTAGCAGTATGGAAATAAAGCGCGGAAATACGGTAGTTTGTGATGTTTATTTGAAGGATAACAGTTATACGGTCGAAGAGATCATGGGTGAGGACACTCTTACCCTGAATTTTCTTTCCCGCAATGTGGTAAACCTTCAGATCAACGACTATATAGACTTTGAAGGGACAAAATACAAGGTCCGGCATAACGAGAAGGTGACGAAAAGGGAGACATCTCTTGGTTGGGAATATACCGTTCAGTTCTATTCAAGTCGGTATGATCTTTTGGATGCAGAGTTTTTCCTTCATGGTACACCGGAGCGGAAAAAGAACTTCGACTATTACACCGGTACCGCCCGTGACTGGCTAACCCTATTTGTCAAAAACATGAACCGTACAGGATCTGGTTGGGTGGCCGGATCCTGTATCGAATCCCGGATGGTTACCCTTTCTTTCAAAGATAAGAAAGTCGGGACGGTACTTGACGAACTCATTAAAAAATTGAATACGGAATACTGGATATCCGGCCAGACAATAAATATCGGCAGGAGGGAGTATTCAAGCAACGGCCTTGTCTTGGCACAGGGCGAAGGAATGGGTTTTACCGAACTGGAAGTGTCCGCTGTTGATGATACGCCACCAGTAACGGTTCTTTATCCATACGGTTCAGATAAGAATCTCGGTCCCGATTATGGCGCGGATTATCTTCTTCTGCCTGATGGCCGGCTCTCTATCGAAAAGAATGTAGAGAAGTACGGCCGGATAGAAAAGTCCATGCAATTCGACCATATCTTTCCGAAAGGAGAGTTTGCCGTAACAGAAAAGATCGACGATTACACTCTGAGAGCTGCCGGTATGGATTTTAATCTTACCGATTGTCTGTTGGACGGGGTGGAAGTGATCGTTACATTCCAGGATGGCGGCTTGGCCGGCTATGACCTTGCAATCGTCGAAGACAGTTGGGACAATGACTTGAAACAGTTCAAACTAAAGCAGAATGACCAGGAAAACGCCTTGAAAGTTCCCGGTGACATTAATTTTTCTGTCGGTGACAAGTTTATCCTTACCGGCCTGAAAATGCCGCAAAGCTACAGGGATAACGCTTCATTACAGCTACAGGAAGAGGCGCAAACATGGTTGGATGGCAAGTGCGAGAAACGCATCCAGTTACGAGGAAAATGTGATGAAATTGTTTTTCGTTTGCAAAACATCTTTATTGCCTGTGGCCAGATGGTTGGCGTATATTCCGAACAGTTGGATATCGATCGAGAGATTCGTGTTACCAAAGTAAAAAGGTATATCGAGAAAGACGGTACACCTTCATACCGGTATGAGCTTACCTTGTCTGATTTCCTTGAATCGAATGGTTTTAAAGATTTGGTGGATGATGTGAATAAAGTACCGGAAGAGATTGAGGATGCGGTTAAGCCGGTTCGGGAACATACGAAACGTTCATGGCGGGACGTGATGGAAACTTTGGGCATGATGTTTGACCCGGAAGGGGATTATTTCACTGAACTTATCAAGCCGTTGGCCGTGCATACGGCGCAACTTATCGTCGGTACCAATTCCCAGCAGATGGAGCTTATAGGAATGAAGTTTATTCCGAATGCGGACAATGATGCCAACTATTTCAAGAATACGACAGGAAAGTTAGTACACTTTACCGTTAGCGAGGAAATCCGCGAATGGGCTATTCCGGCGGCTTCTTTCCGGCTGAATAATTCGCTTGCCTATTATGTTTATGCCAAATGTCCAAAAGAAGGAACAAATGGCTCGATATATGTCAGTGAACGGCAGATAAAGTTAGAGGATGAAACAGGGTTCTATCATTTCTGGGTAGGGGTGCTCAATACTCCGGAGGATGGCGTACGCTCTTGGCTTCCGAATTATGGATACACTGAGATTGCCGGCCAGACGATCACGACAGGATTGATAAAGGACAAGTTAGCCCGATTGGTGATTGATCTGGTGAATGGGACTATAACCGGACCTGTGATATTCAAATCCGGAACATCCGGTTATAATAACATTTCCGACCGCCCTAACCTTCAACCGTTGTATGATGGGGTAAATGATGCCCTGACGGATGCAGAGAATGCGTCAAATGCAGCCAACAACGCCCAATTGACTGCAAATAATAAGGCAAGGGTATTTTATCAAACGACAGCTCCAACATCGGGTATGCGAACGAATGACTTATGGGTGGATGGGGAGAATATCTATAGATATAGCGGTTCTAAATGGGCTCTTGCCTCAAAGTATGACAATACAATAACAGAGATCAATGGCGGACTCATAACTACGGGTGCGATCGCTTTTGGAAGCACAGGTGGAATGTCGGCGTCTGGTACAATCCGTATTTGGTCGGGAGGAACAGCCGGGGCGAAAGGGCAACCACCCACTGATCCGACATTCCGGGTAGAAAGCAATGGAAACGTGGAAAGTAGAGGAAGTATCTATATAGCAAATTCAAATGGAGAAAAACTTGCCGGGTTATCGGGAGGTGGAACTGCCGGAAACTCTGTTCGAATCTGGGCTGGAAATGCAACACCTGCAAATGCTCCGTTTAAAGTTTATCAAAATGGGGATGCCTACATCGGAGGACTTAGGATGGAGTCTGGAGGACTATTCTCGGATAACCGCTATTCCGGTGAATCGTCTTCTAAATTTTTCCTTTATTCATCAGGAAGTAATGCGTTTTTGGGATTTTCATCTTCCGGTAAATGGGCCGGCCTAGGTCTAAATATCTTGCCGTCTACGCTTGGGGGAACAAGTGCTTTGATGCGCCTTGAGTATACAACTAATCACAACGATATAAATTATGGGGCTGTGATAGATGTTCATGGTGGACGGCGCAACTATGCGTTATACTGCATTGGAGGTTTAAAGGTCAACGGATCGATCTCGACTGCCCGTTATGCACCCTCGTCGGACAAGAGTGATACAATCGTCCTGAACATCGGTTATCGGGACACGTTCGTCTTCAGTACCAGTACGTATCTTAGCGTCTATCTCCCTTCTCGGTCGACGATCACAAAGAAAATGGGAGAAGTCCACCCGGAATACGGAGATTCGTGGAGCGAAGTCGGTTTCAATTCCGTGATTTTTGTGCATGTGATCGTGGCGAAGTTCTCTTCCGAAGGTATCAGAATAGAACCAGAAAACTCTGATACACCATTGTTGGACAATAACGGCAACAGCATGACACTTGACATGAATAAGGGTGACTGTGCAACGTTCGCTTATTTTAACCAGGGATGGTATCTATTCAATAGACATTATTAATTACAATGCAAACAATCATAAAAACATACAATATGGAACTGACATTAAAAGATCGAGTATTAATACTCAACACCGTGTTACCACAGTTTGACACGAGAAAAAACATGGAACTGAAAGTATCGATAGACAGTAAGATAGCGATCTCGGAGGTTGATCAGATGCGTATCGTTATCAAGGATATGGGGAGTGGTCAAATCAACATCGGATTTACTGATGCAGCGGCCATAACGGAAACAACAGATATAGCTTTGACTGATGAAGAACTTCAATACCTCAAACAACGTGTTGACTTCATAGATCGCAACGGCATGTTCTCTGAGTTCACGATGCCGACGTATGTCAAAATTTTGGATGAACCGCTAAAAGAGGAGCAACCGGGCGAATAATATAAAAATCCGCCTCCCATCTATCACAGACCGGAGGCGGAGAAATAACAAACACTGCCTTATGGCAATGAAAAAACTCGTAACAAAGATGATCAAATAAAAACGGAAGGAGGTGTAAAGTGAATGTAGAATTAACCGATATACTAACAATAATCGGGACGTTAGGAGGATTCGAGGCGATAAAATGGGGGATTAGCTTCTATACGAACCGGAAGACAAACGCCCGTATCGAGGACGCCCATGCCGATGTGGAGGAGTTCAAGGCTTTACGTGAGTATAACGAGTTCCTGCAAAAACAGCTATCAGAAAAAGAAGAACGTTTTGTAGAACAAACCGGAAGGCTTCGACAGGTACAGGATGAGCTTTTTACTTTGAAAGAGAGCTATTCGGATGTCAAGCTTGAACTTGCACTGAAGAGATGTGAGAGAAAGAAGTGCGGTGATCGTGAACCGCAGAATGGATATTAATTAAAAAAGTGTATGAAAAAGAACGAATTACCAAGAGGGTTGCGTAACAACAACCCCGGGAACATCAGAAAGAATAGTGATGTCTTCCAAGGCGAGAAGACAAGCTCAGACAAAGAGTTCAAGCAATTTAAATCGATGGCATACGGTTACAGGGCGATCTTCAAGATCCTGTCTAACTATTACCGGAACTATAAGCTGGATACGATCCGAAAGATGATAGGAAGATGGGCACCTCCGAAAGAGAACCATACAGAAAAGTACATTCAATTTGTATCTGACTACGCTGGAATCCCGGTTGACGATCCGATAAACATCAACGACCGAGAACAGATGATCCGGATCGTGGCAGGGATGAGCCGTTTTGAGAATGGGAGAGAAGCGGATATGTCGAACGTGATAGCGGGATGGGGGTTACTATGAGAGTTTTATTATATATATGTATAGTATTTTGGCTGGTAGGCTGTACTAAGACAGTCTATGTCCCGGTTGAATCCGTCCGTGTCGAGTATCAGGATCGCTATTTACGTGATTCAATCTATCGGTATGACTCGGTTTATTTTGTGGTTAAAGGTGATACAGTGTATCTCGAGAAGTACAAGACACTTTATAAAGATCGCTTCATCCATGACTCGATCTTTATAAAGGACACGATCAGGATTCCCTACCCAGTAGATAAGATCGTCGAGGTGAATCGGTCGAGATGGTATCAAGAGACATTAATGTGGATAGGGGTAGGAGCGCTTTTTGTATTAGCGATCTGGCTTATTAGACGAAAAAAGCTCATAGTTTAAAATTTCCAGATATATAAAAGATCTGGGTAATTCTAAATCCGTAATTTACGTGCTATTTTAATCACGCATGACTACAATGGCGTTTTCTGCTCCATTGTAACCAACGCCATAAGCATGTACTTCATTCTCTCCACTCACATATTGGCGAGCCTCAATACCATTTTGTTTGGCCCAATCCAAAAATAAATTAACTTCTGTCTGATTACTAAATTTGATTCGAACTTTTCTCCTCTGGTCATCACTTTTTACATCTGAATAAACTGCGCCATTTGGCATTGGATACTTTTTTTGTCTTCCCATATTATTTTTTTTGAAAATGAAAGTCAAAGATAGTAGTTTTATTTTGATCAAACGACTATAAAGAAAAAAATCAGAAATAATTCATACTTGTTGGTGAGACTGGGTATCGCACTATGTCGGAGCAGGAGTATACTATAGAATTTGGTGAGTTTGTTTGATATTAATACTTGTGTGGCGGTCTTGCTCGTGAGGGTAGGGCGTTTTTTATGTGTAAAGTTAATAATGCTTAATAATATTTTGATTTGTTTTTATATGTTTATATTTGTAATTAATAGACATAAATTTAAATACTATGGAGCTGAAAACGTTATCAAATAAGCATTTGCAGTATAAGGCTGCTGGTTTGGAAGAGGCATATCATTTGGTTTATTATATACCTCAAGGAGATACTACAACATGGACGGCTCGAGTTGCTAGATTCAAAAATAGAGCAGATGAAGAAGATTTTCAACTAATAAAAAGTATGACTATCGAAGCTTTTATTAATAGCCGTTTAACTTTTGATTATGTTATTAGAGTTTTAGGACATAATGAAACAGTTCCTCTGAAGAGTGCGAAGATTAGAGAATATGTGTACGATATTGCATCTGCAATTGGCGCCAAGTATTTGCCTCAATTGTTAAATAAGACGAGGTCTACGGCGGCTTTACATACCCTTCCCACTTTACTTGATCGACAAAAGGAAATGAAAAATGTTTTTTTTATTAAAAATAGGGATGAAAATTTGAATAATAAAAATATTTTGATTATTGACGATATAACAACATCTTGTACAACTGTAGCTGAAATGGTAAGAACGATAAAGGCTGAATGGCCTGATGCAAAATGTTATTTATTTTGTCTTGCAAGGACAAATCATGAGATGAATGCTAATGTAAATTTATAGAATTATGTATATATCAAAAGAAACTGAGTTGATTGTTAGATTATTACAGTTGCCTGGGTTTGGAAGTCGTAGTTCTGAAATTGTGGCTAATTGTATGGTAAAAAATAAAGCATTTGACGAAGCTGATATTTATACTTATATAATGAATTGTATAAATAACAAACTTATTAGAGTAAAAAAGGAGCTAAGCCGTTTAGACATTCAATATGCTGTCGATAAGTCAAATAAAATTATAGGTGAGTCGTTAAAAAATAATGTTTTTATTATTTCTAAGTTTGATGAAGACTATCCTTTTATGCTTAGAAATTTAATTGGAAATAGAGGCGAAGATACTTCTCCTCTTATATTGAATTACAAAGGAAATTTATCTTCTATAAAAGATAGGCAATCTATTGCAATTATTGGTACGAGACATCCAACTAAAGAAGGAGAAGAAGCAGGAATGTATTATGCAAAATACTTTGCAGAAAAGGGATTCAATATTGTAAGTGGTTTAGCTTTAGGGTGTGATACTATAGCACATAAGGGAGCTCTTTCTGTAAATGGAACTACTACCGCTATTTTGGCTCATGGATTACAAATGATATCGCCAAAAAGAAATGAATTTATTGCAAAAGAAATATTGGAAAAAGGAGGTTTGTTATTATCTGAATATCTTTTTGGTGTACCTGCATATAATACATCTTTCGTGGAAAGAGATAGATTACAAGCTGGTTTGGCAATTGCAACAATCGTTATTCAAACAGGAATAAAAGGTGGAACAATGCATGCTGTTCGAACGACTATAAATAACAATAAAATATTAGCTGTGGTAAATTATAAAGAACAGTCGGTTAAGTGTAATGAAAATGTAGCAGGAAATGAGTTGCTTATCTCTCGTGGTTCTTTCTCTCTTCGTAAGGCAGAGGTTTTGTTCGAATTCCTTCAACAGGGGGGAGTTTTGAACTACCAAAATGATGAGTTGAGAATCTTTTAAATAATGCTGAAATGAAAAAAGGAATTATATTTGATTTGGATCAAACTTTGGTGGATTCAAGTATTGCAGAGCCCTATCGGGGTAAAAACTGGGGAAAAGTTAATGAGCTAATACCTTCTTTTATTCTTTATGACGGTTTTGAGGCTGTATTTGATTTTATAAGAATTAATGAAATAAAGGTTGCTGTGGTAAGTACAGCTGTATCTAATTATGTAAATAACGTTTTGAACCATTTTTCTATTCCTCATGATGTTATCATTGCTTATCATGATGTTCGTCATAGAAAACCTAATCCAGAGGCTTTTGTTAAAGCACTTGATTACTTGGAACTAAATACTCAAGAGGCAATTTCTTTTGGGGATAGAGGTATAGATATACAGGCTTCTCTGTCTGCAGGAGTGGATAGTGTTGCGTGTTTATGGGGAACAAAAGAAAAAGATATATTATTAAGTTTGAAACCTACTTTTGTTGTTAATAGACCTATTGAAATAATACATCTTTTAGAATGACCATAATTATTTTTCTTAAAAAAGGTTGAAGAGGAAACTGGAAGAAATGCAGGAAACAGAGTAGTCCTGCTGAATAATATACAATTTAGCGGATAACGTATCTAATTAAGTTGTATGTTTACAAACAAGAAAACATAAATTATTTCATAGTTAAGGTTGGGCGTTTGGGTGAGCGATTATCTGGACGCTCTTTTTATAATAGTAGTTTCCCATCCTTCTTATCCATCACCGCGTTGAAAACACTTTTATAGGTTTCATACAATTCTTTCCTATTTTCTGGTCCTGGCCAATCAGCAAAAGACTCTCCTGCAAAAGATTTCCAAGCAAAGATACGTTTAGCTTTTTCGGATAAGCCTAATTGATCGATCTGATTTATTTTAGGCCATCCCATTTAAACAAGGATAACAACTTCCTGTTGGCTTCCCAAAGCACACTGTAGTCCCGTTCGATATACACACGAGCCAGCTTTAAAGTTGAATCGGAGTGGTTTAGCATTTCATCAACTCTGGCAATATCAATTCCAGCCTTATTTGCTGCTAACGTTGCCATCGTATGGCGGGCATAATAATAATTCAGATCTGGAACCTCTATTATTTTTCCTATCTCATCTAATCCTTTATTTATTGATTTATTGAAATTCTCTGAACTTCTATACCACTTATGAAAAATAAAGACTTTCTCTCCAGATGGGTCGGAGTATTTCTCAAACAGGCTTTTTATTTCCGGTTCAATCCTGACCTTCATTTCTGCCTTATCTTCACGCCTTGTGCGTGTCTTAGTCCTTTGATAGGTAATAATTTCGTTTTCGGCGGTAGGAGCATTATAGAAATCAGCACTATTCATGCCCATCATCGCAAATGATAAGATAAATAGGTCTTTCGCTAAATTGAAAACAGGCTGACCTCCATTGCGAGCATTTTGTTTATACGGAAGATCTATTATTTGCTGCACTTGGTCTATAGACAATGTTCGATGCTCACTTTTGGGAACTGGTGCGATTTTGTATTTTGAGAACGGGGAAAATGGGATGCGTATGATTCCTCTGTCCTCGTCATTATATTCATTTTTAGCGAGGTTGTGTAGTGTTTTGATTTGTGATGTGTAAAGAGATATGCTCCGTTTACCTTTAGGCTTATCAGTAGGTTTTGATCCACCATCGCGACACCCCTTAAAAGAAGGTTCGTTTTTCAGAAACTTCTCAAACGCCCTCATAAAAGATGCTGTAATAAGGTTTATGTCGAGTTCTTCTTTTCCGATAAACCTGACAAGCGCATTTATGGCTATCCGATAGTTCTTTGCCGTACCCAACCTTCCATCTTGCTCAAGATCATCCGCTATTTTTCGTCCATAGGAAATGAAATTCAGACTGAAATTCTTTTCCTCTGTAGTCAAATACTCCACAATTCGATCAACATCCCAGTGTTCTGCTTCAACACCTGCGGATGTCAATTTTTTCTTAAATCCTAATATCATCTCTTCCATTAGGTCGATTACGGCTTGATTCTTGATCTTGATTTTTTCTTTTCCGTTGTCTTTCTTTTTTATAATATCTGAAGCTGATACGTTGTGGCTGGTCTTGATGTATTTGGACTTGCCTTTCTGTGTAATACGGATTTTTACGTTATATGTACCATCTTCTTTCCGTTGATGCGGGAGTACCAAAAATTTGAATGTAGCCATAATCGTGCGCTGTAAAACATTTGTAAAAAAAATAGTACACAAAAGTACGTCAAAAAGATATTTTATATGTACGTGTTTGGATTATTTAATTAGCTGAAAGATTTTAATTGTATAATTAAATGGATGGCTATTAGTAGATTATTGATGTTTTGTTCACGTGAAAATACGGTGTATTAGCTAATAATTGAACAATAACTTTTACTTTTCATTGTTGTGTATATTCTGTCTTATGCCCACAAAAGTATAAAAAAATGAATAGACAATGTCATGGCTCCGCTTATTTTTCACTTGATAAAAAAGGACCTGTTTCGTCGAAGTTTGGATACTTTTTCTGAAACAGGTCCTATGGAATAGGTAAAAGGTCCGGTTTAGAAGGTTTTTGGCTTTTATGGATAAAAAATGTTTTCTTATTCTCTACCGCCGCCTAAAGCTTGATAAAGGTTGATCACGCTTTGTATCTCGGTGAACCGATTAGCTGTTTGTGACAGCTGTGCACTCAACAAGGATTGGCGGGCGGTCAGCACTTCCAGATAGGTCGTTGTACCATGTTCCATCAGCAACGAGGTGCTTTCCAATGCTTTTTCCAAGGATTGGATTTGCTTTTCGAACAAGAGGGTCTTGGCCTTGCTTGTCTGGCAGGCGACCAAAGCGTCGTTGACTTCGCTGCCGGCATTCAGCAAGGCTTGCTGGAAAGACAGGCTTGCTTCTTCCTGTTGTGCTTTGGCGATGCGGTATTGGGCCATGATCTGTCCTTTATTGAACAACGGTTGTGTGAGTGAGCCGACTGCCGAAGCCAGGAATTTGCCTGGATTGACGATCATACTCCCTGCCGAGTTGGTCCATCCGGCACTTCCACTCAGTACGATGGAAGGATAGAAAGCGGCACGAGCCTGGTTGGTCGCGTAAAATGCTTGTTCCAGCGAACGTTCGGCAGCACGTACATCGGGACGGTTCGATAACATTTGCATCGGTACGCCGACTGCTACGTCTTCCGGGAGCTGCTGGTCGGCCAGCTTTCCACGTTCGTAGCGGCGCGGTGTCTCAGCGAGCAATAGGGCGAGACTATTTTCGACTTGGTTGATCTGCTCTTTCAAGTCAAGAATGGAAGTCTGTACGCTGTAGTAAGCCGCTTCCATTTGGGAAGTGGCAGCCTCGTTGGCTAATCCGGCATCCATCAATGCACGGGTAGAAGCTACCGTCTCTTTCCAGGCTTCTTCTGTCTGTTGCGAAATGGCTAACTGTTCATCTAACATCAACAATGTATAGTATACGTTGGCGATCCCGGCGATCAACTGGGTACGCACAGCCTGCTGGTAGTCCTTGCTTTGGGCATACAGTGCTTTGGCCTGTTGCTTGGCATTGCGCAGACGTCCGAAGATGTCCAATTCCCAACTGGCTGTGACTGGCAGCGTGTATGTCTTTGTCGCTTTCCCACCGTCGAAACTGCTGATCGTTCCTTGCGGGGAAAGTGCGAACGAAGGAAGAAAAGCAAGTTTTGCCGACATTAACGCCGCTTCCGCTTCTTCGATCTGCAATTGGGCGGACCGGAGGTCGGTGTTGTTTTGTAACCCTTGTTCGATAAGAGCCTGTAACTGCGGGTCCGTAAAAAGTTCCCGCCAGTTCACATTACCGAAGTTGGTCGTATCATCGACTGCCACCTCTTCTCCGTACAGGTTGTCCGGAGTCGTCTCGGCCGGTTGATATTTGGTGTATATGCCGCAACTGCTCAACAAGGCGGTTGCGGTTGTTAATACGATTATTTTCTTCATACCTTATTTATTTTCATTGTTTAAACCCTCACGTTCGGTTTGGCTCTTTTGCTTTTCCAACGCAACTTGCATATCGGTTTCAACTTCCATCGGCGGACGGATTTTTTCTTGCATGTATTCGAAAATGATGTAGAATACCGGTACGACGAACAGTAATGCCAATGTCCCGACTGCCATACCGCCGACAACACCTGTTCCTAATGAACTGTTACCGTTGGCTCCGGCTCCGGATGCGAACATAAGCGGAAGCATACCGAAGATCATCGTAAGTACGGTCATCAAAATCGGACGCAAACGGGCTTGTGCGGCCGAATAAGCCGATTCGACGATCCCCATCCCTTTACGGCGGCGTTCGATGGCGAACTCAGTAATCAAAATCGCCGTCTTGGCCAAAAGTCCGATCAACATGATTACACCGGTCTGCAAGTAGATGTTATTTTCCAATCCAAACAGTTTGGCAAACAGGAACGAGCCCATCAAACCGAACGGAACAGACAGGATAACGGCCCAGGGCACAAGAAAACTTTCGTACAGACAAGCCAGGATCAAGTAGATAAGCAAGATACAGACCGCATAGATAAAGAGTGTCTGCGAGCCTCCCGTATTAGCCTCTTCACGTGCCATACCTCCATACTCGTATCCGTATCCTGTCGGTAGCATCTGGGCAGCCACTTCCTCGATGGCCTGTTGCACTTCACCCGTGGAATATCCCGGTGCCGGGTTCACATTGACCGTGATACAGCTAAAGAGGTTGAAACGGTTGGCCACTTCAGGTCCGAGTACCCGTTTCAGGGTTACGAACTGACTGATCGGAGCCATTTCCGTTCCGTTGCGAACGAACATATTGTTCAGAGCTTGTTCGTCAAGACGGTATTCTGGTGAGGCTTGTGACATCACACGATATACTTTTCCGAATTGGTTGTAGTTGGAAACGTATGCGCCACCACAATAACTACCCAATACGTCGAGAACCGTCGAAGGTGAAATGCCGGCCCGTTTACATTTGGCTGCGTCCACATCAACCGATATCTGTGGGAAGTTCATGGCATAAGAAGTGTAAGCCATCGCTACTTCTGGACGCTGGTTCAAAGCCCCGATATACTGCATGGCATTGCCATAGAAGGTGCTCATATCTCCACCTGTACGGTCCTGCAAGTTCAACTCGATAGAGTTACCCAGACCATAGCCTGGAATCATACCCGGCTGGAAGCAGAATATCTGTGCCTCTTTGATTTGGGCGAATTGTGCGTTCAGACGTGCGACCACCGCATCGGAAACATGTTCGGCACCTTTTCTTTCATCCCAGTTTTTCAAACGGATGATTGCCATACCGTAGGAGGTACCCTGACCTGCCAGGAAACCGTAACCGGCTACACGGGAGTAATGTTCTACTTCCGGCGTGTTTTTCAGGATGTCCTCAACCTTGTCCAGTACCCTGCCTGTTTCTTCCAGCGTACTACCCGGGGCAATGGCTACATTCGCCATGATGGTTCCCTGGTCTTCTTGCGGGACAAGACCTGTTTTGGTATTGCTGATAAGCCAGCCCAACAGAATAACGGATGCGATCAGTCCGACCCATACCATCCAACGGTGATGGATGAAAAACATGACGCCTTTCTTGTATTTGCCCAATACGGCATTGAAAGAGGCATTGTAGGCTGCGCGTACACGACCGTTAATACTTTTGGCACTCTTGTTCCCATCGCTCGGGCGCATCATCATGGCACACAAAGCAGGGCAGAGTGTCAATGCACAGATCATGGAAAGACCTACGGAGGTCGCCATTGTCACACCGAATTGTGTGTAGAAAATACCGGAAGTACCGCCCATGAAAGTTACGGGTACAAACACGGCCATGAACACGCAAGTACAAGAGATAACGGCCATTGTTACGTCACCCATCGCATCTTTCGTTGCCTGGTAAGACGAGGTGTAGCCCGAATCGAATTTCGCCTGTACGGCTTCCACCACCACGATCGCGTCGTCCACCACCGTACCGATGGCAAGCACCAGGGCAAACAGGGTTAGGATATTGATCGTGAATCCGGCAGCTGTCAAGCAAGCGAATGTACCAATCAGTGAAACGATGATCGAGATAGACGGGATCAGCGTACTCTTGAAGTCCTGAAGGAAGAAATACACAACAAGGATTACGAGGATGATCGCCACGATCAACGTTTCAACCACATTATATATTGAGGCGAAGAGGAAGTCGTTGGAGCTCATCATCGTGATGAATTCCGTTCCTGTAGGCAATTCCTCTTTCATCTTTTCCAATTCGGCGGCAATACGTTCGTTTACTTCCGTTGCATTGGAGCCGGCTACCTGGTAGATCATGAATGTCACGGCCGGTTTGCCGTCCATCTGGCTGTCGAAACCGTAACTCAATGTTCCCAACTCGACTTTGGCGACATCTTTCAGGCGTAAGACGGAACCGTCTTCTTGAGCCCGGACGACAATGTTCTGGAATTCCTCTACGCTTTTCAGACGTCCACGATATTTCATGGTGTACTGGAACACGTTTTTCGAATTTTCTCCTAACGAACCGGTCGGAGCCTCGATGTTCTGTTCGCCTAATACGGATGTCACGTCCGAAGGAACCAATCCGTATTGGGCCATTCGTTCGGGATTCAACCAGATACGCATACTATAGGTATCGCCCAACTCCATTACGTCGCCAACACCTTCAATACGTTTGATACGTGGGATGACATTGATGTCGAGGTAGTTTCCGAGGAATGTTTTGTCATATCGCCCATCGGAGCTGACAAGTGCGTCGATCTGCAAGAAACTGGTCTGTCGTTTCTGGGTACTGACACCGATACGAGTTACTTCGGCGGGCAATAGGCCCTGTGCTTTCGTTACACGGTTTTGTACGTTGACAGCAGCCATGTCGGGGTCTGTCCCTTGCTTGAAATATACCTCGATAGTCGCCGAACCGGCATTGGTGGAAGTGGAAGTCATGTACATCATGTTTTCCACACCGTTGATACTTTCTTCCAGCGGCATGATGACGCTGTTCATCACCGCATCGGCATCTGCTCCTGTATAAGTGGCCGATACGTGAACCGTAGGCGGCGCAATGTCAGGATATTGCTCGACCGGCAAGGTAAAGAGCGAAATTAGTCCGATCGCCAAAATAAGAATGGAGATGGAGATGGCCATAACAGGCCGTTTGATAAATATATTTCCTTTCATACTTCGATCCTTTATTTAACTTGCGTTCCTTCACGTACTAACCCGGCTCCTTCGGATACGATCTCTTCGCCCACCTTCAATCCGTCGAGTACGATGTATTCGCGACCGTCGTTGATTTCAGCCACGGTAATCAATGTGGAAACAGCCTTGCCGTCCACTACTTTATAGACAAGCGTCTTGTCCTGCAAACGGACTGTTGCGCCTTGAGGAATCACGATACAGTCTTTGTAAGCCTGCGGTATGAGCACGTTGCCGGAGGCTCCGCTATGAAGCAGGCGGGATTCGTTGGGGAATACGGCACGCACGCCGACTGTCCCGGTCTTCCGGTCGATCACTCCGCTGATCGATTCGATCTTTCCTTTCTGTTCGTAAATGGACTGGTCATTCAGTTTCAACGACACTTCCGGCATGTTTTCCAATGCTTCGTCCATGCTTTTGTACTGGCGGCTCATGGCCAGTAATTGATTTTCGGTCATGGAGAAGTAAACATACATGTTTGAATTATCGGAAACAGTTGTCAACGGTTGGGGAATACTGGCGCTGACCAATGCTCCGGCACGGTAAGGCAACATACCGACAACTCCGTCGGACGGACTTTTGACTTCCGTATAAGACAAGTTGTTGCGGGCATTCAGTTCCTGGGCTTCTGCCTGTGCCAGTTGCGCTTTGGCAGTCAAGTAATTGTTTTCACTTGTTTTCAAGTTGAACGCTGAGACAACCTTTTTCTCAAACAGCTCCTTAGTGCTGTTATAGTTCAGTTCGGCTGTAGCTAAAGCTGCTTTTGCCACTTCTACATTTGCCTGGGCTGTCTTTAAGGCTGCTTTGTAAGGAACTTGGTCTATAACAAAAAGTAATTGTCCTTTCCGAACAACCTGTCCTTCCGTTACACAAAGTCGCTCGATAGTTCCCGATACTTGCGGATAAATATCTATATCCTGACGACCGCGGATCGTGGCCGAATAAGGTGTTGTCAACTCTTTGTCTGCCGTAGAAACTTTCATCGTCGCGTAAGATGCTTTCATCTGTGCATCCGGTGCATGTTTGCAGGATGCCATCCACATAGTCGTACAGCCGATAACTGCCATCAGCCGTATCCATTTTGCATTTGCTCTTGTCATATTCGTTTTATTCATTAAAAATGACGCAAATGTACCTTAAAAAGAGCGGTTTTATTTGTCTGAATGTCTATATAAATCTTCCATATTTATACAGTATAGATATTTTAAGAAAAGAATAATTGAAAAAAAACAAATAACTATAACTTATTGCCGTGTAATGTGTAAATATGGCGTTTGGAGGAAGAAGACAGGTTTATGGGGGAGATAAATTTCACGAGAGAGGGTGGTGCGCACACCACCCTCTTCTTTATTTTTATTGCAGATATTCTGCCAGTTTGGTTGGCAAGTAGAATGTATTGTTTTTGTCAACGTATACGATTACCGAATTCAGGCGGATTTCTTCCTGGCCTTTCTTTCCGATCGTCACGATGTTGCTGAACGGCGTGATGTTGATCTGCTTCCTTTTGTTTTTTACGATCAGTGAAGGAGAACCTTTCTCGTCTTTAGCCGGAACGATTTCACATTTGAAATCTTTGAATACTTCCGTGTGAGGAGCGAAGTTTCCGGCTGTCAGTTCTTCCAGCGTGTCGTGTGTCATACCGAACAGGGCACAGAGATAATGATTCAGTTCGATATTCGTGTGCATACCGAGAGGTAAGCTTGTACGGTCGGGATGGTAAGCTGCAAGGAACACCTCTTCGCCTGTGTGGCCGCCGGTTGTGAAACCGAAACAGGTTCTGGAGGTCAGCAGCTTGGACATGAAAGTCGTCAGCGAACTGCTGTATAAAGAGCCTTTGCCTTCGATCGAGCGTTCATTTTCCGGGATCGGGCTGTTTTTGTAATTCTTGCAATGGTTCAAGGCATCCAGTTCTTCTGGTGTCAGTTCGAAGCCGGCATATTCCCGGAAGACGTTTTGCACTTCGGAATTCGGTACACTGTTCACTTTCTTGGCAAAGCCTTCGGCTGTCAATTTATACAAAGAAAGCTGATGGAACAACTGGTCCTTGCTCAGTTTATCGTAACCTTTACAGTCGGCACGGCCGATACTGATACCGCTGTTGCCATGATCGGGAACGATCACTACGGCAGTCTCGCCATTCTGACGGGCAAATTCGAGGGCAGCACCGCAAGCACGGTCGAAAGCCAACATATCCGTGGCCATGCCGACCGGATCGTTCGCGTGGGCAGCCCAGTCGACCTTGCTGCCTTCCACCATTAGGAAGAAACCGTTCGGGTTTTGGGATAACTTTTCGATTGCCTTGCGTGTCATCTCTTCCAAGGATGGCTGTTGGCTCGGATCTCGGTCGATGTCGTAAGCCATTTCCCGATCTCCGAACAAAGCCCACATATTGTTGCCTTTGTAATTACGCATACCGTCGATGTCATTCTTGAAAATACCGTATCCGTTACCTTTCAGGTAGGCTTCGCTCTCTTCGGGAAGCAGGCTGGCGCCGCCACCGATCACGACGTTCAGGTCGTTGTGAGCCATCTGCGGAGCGATCCATTCATATTTGCCACGGTTGTAGCTGTGGGCGGAGCAGTCGGCCGGTGTTGCATGCGGGAATTCGCAGGTGAAAACCAGTCCCGTTGATTTGCCCTGTTTTATTTTGGCAGCTTCCAGGACGGTTGTCAGCGGTTGGAAAGCGCGTGCCGGATCGGTCGGGTAGATATCGTTGTCACCGTCGTTCTCCGGGTAGGTGGAAACGTAGCCTGTACGGCTGGGTTGTCCTGTCATGTAGCAGGAAGTCGTAGGAGCCGAGTCGCCGATCGGGGCATTCGAAGAATGCGTGCGGACTGTTCCGCAGAGATACGGGTCGATGTTCAATTTCGGTTTGTCGGGGTTGGTATACCATTGCAGCCAACGCGCCATAGAGACTGTAGCCAGTGATGTCCCGTCCGGGATTAGAAGAATGACATTCTTCACCGGCTTTACGTTTTCTACATCTTGTGCCTTTACCGGCATGAAGATGACAGACAGTAACAGGAGAAGTGAGATTGTTTTTTTCATTTGATTTATGATTTATTTGTCTAATTGTATGATATCTTCTGTGAAGTGCGTGATCTTCTCCAGTCCGGTTTCCGTAACCAGGAAACTATTTTCGATGCCGACGGCGCCGATACCCGGTATCACATATTTCGGTTCGAGTGCAAATACCATGTTCGGTTCCAGCATGTCTTTCGAGCGGGGCGTAAGTACCGGCAGCTCGTTTATCTGGATGCCGATGCCGTGCCCTACGAATTTGGCTTGTTGCTTGGTCCCCATGAAGTATGCGCCGAGTCTCTGGCTTTCGGTGATCTTGGCGGCTATCTCGTAGAGTTCGGCACAAGGTGTGCCCGGCCGGGCGATATTCTCGATCTCGCTTTCGATAAGGAGGGCTGTCTGATGTGCCCGGTAAGCAAGCTCGGTCAGGTGGCCGACGGAGAACACACGTGTCATATCCGTCATATAAGCCGTATAATTTCCCGCCATGTCCACCATGATGGCTGTTCCTTCTTTCAGAGGCGTTCCGTTTGCACCTAACGGGCAGGAAGCGTCGATACCACTACCACCTAAGGCAAAGTCGAAAGGCGAGGGGACTTCGGCGTTTTCTCCCGCCAGGATACTTCCCATAAAGATATCCATATTGGCGCCGAAGGCGCGGAACAGTCCGATGGAACCGTTCTTGCGCATCCGTTTTTCTATTTCATACTGGAATTCGAGATCAGTCATTCCGGGGCGGAAACATTCGGGAATTTCGGCATATGTCTTGGCGTGGCGTTCGGCCGAGATGCGGAACATTTCGATCTCGTACGGTGTCTTTATCCGACGCAGCTCACGCATCATTGCGGTTGCGTTTCCGGTCTCTTTCGGATTGAAGATCTTTTGCAGACGTATATAGTCGTTGTATGTCAGTTCGTCGGCTTCGAGCAGAAGCTTTTCCGGCATTTCCAGTCCGTAGAACGCGAAGAGCTCGGCCATCTGTTCCGGTTTGCGGATGTATTCGACATGATCGCCTGCCAGTCCGTTCGGCCGTTTCACGAAGAACCACGGAGCACCTTCCGCAGGAAGATAGAAATAGCCGCTATAGATACGTCCGGTTGTGTAATACAGATTTACATCCACGGTAAGCAGGCATCCGTCGGCATTTATCTTCCGCATCGCCTGTTGTATGCGATCCCATTTCAGCTTAAGATCGCCGGTCAATTCTTTTTGTATCATTTCCAACACTTATTTTTATCCGGCATCAAAGATATTAAATTAATGCCGGGATTGGAATGATTAGGGATATTAAATCTTGATTAAATTTAGAATTGTTCGAGTACTTGTATCCGCTTTTCAATGGGTGGATGAGTGGCGAAAAGTCCGCTTAAACCGTTCAGTGCGCTTTTGGCCTGTTGGCCCGGATGCTGGATGAAAAGCTGGGCTACGTCTTCTCGTTTGACGGCTTCGATGTCGGGATCGGCCGATATTTTCCGTAGTGCGCTGGCGAGGGCGAGCGGATTCTTGGTCATTTCGGCAGCTCCGGCGTCGGCCAGGTATTCCCGTTTGCGTGAGATGGCGAAACGCATCAGCATGGAGAAGAAATAACCGATGGCTGCAACAACCATGACTAAAAAGATGATGATTGCTGTGTTGTTTTTCTCGTCTCTTCTATGTCCCATCGACGAGTAGTAGACGGAGCGTATGGCCATCTGTGCGAGCATGGCAAAGATGCCGACAAAGACGATCGATACGATCATCAGGCGTACGTCCTTGTTGCGGATATGCGACAGCTCGTGTGCAATGACCGCTTCCAGTTCTTGGTCGTCCAACTTGTCGATGATCCCCCGTGAGAGGCTGACGGTGTAAGTCCTTTCGTTGATGCCGCTTGCAAAAGCGTTCAGAGAATCGTCGTTGATGATATTGATCTTGGGCATTTTCATTCCCTGGCTCATACATAGGTTTTCCACTAAGTTGTATACCCTTTTGTTTTCCATTCTCGACAAAGGTTCGGAACCGGTTGCCGAGTTGATGATGCTTGTATTGGCAAAATAGGCGATGATGAACCATATGAGTACACCTCCCAATACATATGGCGCCAAATGGATGAACATCCCGGTGGAATATCCGAGCAGTTCGGCCCCCGTCAGGCCGTCGTCGTTCATTGCCAACAGGTGGAGCAGGTAGCAGAACGCAAAAAGCAATCCCATTACCAGGCAGGGAAACAAGCAAAGCAGGAGCAGGGACCGGAAATTGTTCCTGCTCTGTTGGGTTTGTATACCGACGTATTGCATCCTTAGAACTTGATTTTAGGTGCTTCTTCGAGTGTCGCGCGTTGTTCGCCCAGGTCGAACATCACTTCCTTCTTGAAACCGAACATACCGGCGATCAGGTTGGACGGGAATGTCTCGACTGCGTTGTTCAACTCTTTCGTGGCCGAATTGAAATAACGGCGCACGGCAGCCAGTTTGTTTTCCAGGTCGGAAATTTCTTCCTGCAACTGCAAGAAGTTCTGGTTGGCTTTCAGATCGGGATAGGCCTCGAGCGTGATCTTCAATCCGGCAAGAGCGGAAGTCAGGGCGTTTTCGGCCATGATCTTGTCATCGATCGTTTTGGCGCTGATCGCCCCGTTACGGGCGTTAATGACGCGTTCCAGGGTCTCTTTCTCGTGTGAGGCATAGCCTTTGACCGTTTCGACCAACTGTGGGATAAGGTCATGGCGTTGTTTGAGCTGTACGTCGATGTCGGCAAATGCGTTCTCGCGGTTGTTGCGCAATTTCACTAACGAATTATACAAAGAAACGATCCAGATTGCCAGGATCACGATCACTGCTATTAAAATGATTACTGTCATTGTCTTTATTTTTTTAGGTTACGGCTGCAAACATACGAATTAATTTACAATCTTGTTTCTCTTGAATCCTAAAACAGGTCACTATGTGATTCATTCCGAACCAAGAGCCGTTCTACAGTAAAAAATATCCACAAAACCGTAATTTGTATTCCTTCTGTTCGAGTGATGCCCTGTAATTTTGTTCCCGGAAGAAAACGAATAAAAATCAAATCTGAAATTTGAAAATATGGAAACAACAAAAACAGTGCTTGCTCTCGGAGAGCGTATTACAGTGATCGATGCCTTGCGTGGCTTTTCTCTTATCGGCATTTGCCTGATTCATTCTATGCAACATTTTGGAGCTATGGGGACGATGACGTCTCAGGCTGTGTTCCCGTGGGAGGGAACGATGAACGAGATTTTCAGTTGGCTTATCAATTATCTGGTTTTCGGGAAATTCTTCATTATCTTCTCTTGCCTGTTCGGTTTAAGTTTCTTTATCCAGATGGATCGGGCGGCGAAGAAAGGACTTGACTTCCGTCCACGTTTTTTGTGGAGGCTGGTTCTCTTGTTGGCGATCGGTTATTTACACGGCTTGATTGTCCGGGTGGATATTTTGCTGATATATGCGATACTGGGGTTTGTTTTGGTGTTGATGTATAAATGGCCGACCAAGCTGTTGGCAGGGATTACGCTGTTTCTTTTCTTAGGGGGGGCGACACTTGTCCCGGTAGCTTATAAAAGCCTGACGGCTCCGGCGGTCGAGCAGGTGGAACGTGTTGCCGAAAGGCCTGCTTCCCGTCCGGCAGGTCCTCGGAAAGTCCCGACCTTGTCTGAAACGATCGAGAGTAACGCTTGGGACGGGATCGTCGGAAAAATGCGCTTCCAGGTGTCGAGCGGGCGTATTTACTTGACCTTGGGACTTTTCATCTTAGGGTTCATCGTAGGACGCATCCGTCTGTTCGAGCGTATGGATGAGTTTCGTAGCCGACTGAACCGTTGGGCCTTGCTTGCCCTCGCAGGGTTGGGACTGCTTTATGTGGCGCGTTCTTATCTTCCGCCTGTGGCTTGGGGAGAGGTCTCTTTTTATTCGTGGATGAGTTCGACGACGACTAATCTGATTAACCTGTTGACTGCTTATCTATGGGTAATTGTGGTGATGGAGGGATACCGTTTGCAGAAGGTGCAGCGGGCGATGGCGCCGTTAGTCAGCTACGGGCGTATGGGCCTGACGAATTATATCGCGCAGTCCGTGATCGGAGTCTTTATTTTTTCCGGTTTCGGGTTGGATTGGAGCCATCTAGGTGTTTTCTTGAGCGTATTGGTTTGTCTTGCTTATACGGGTGTTCAGATAGTGTTCAGCCATTATTGGCTGAAGAAGTTCCGTTATGGACCGATGGAGTGGTTGTGGAGGACCGGTACTTATATGAAATGGCAGCCGTTGGCACGGTGAACTCCCTCATCTCGCCTATAGTCATTGTTGTTGTGATCATTTTTTGAGTGTAAATGTTTGCTTTCCGCCGGATCTGTGAGTACCTTTGTCTAATATCAATACATTAATACCATGTTAGACAAATTAGATTATTCTTTGGTCCCGAACGACTTTGCACTCTGTTTTAACGGGAAATGCCTGCATGCTTCCACCTGTCTGCGTCATCAGGTGTCGCGGCATATCCCGAAAGAACGTTGGGCGGTGAGAGCGATCAACCCGGAACGTGTTGTCCCCGATGGCGATTGTTCCGGGTTTATGGACGACAGCCCGTTGAAAAATGCTTATGGCATGGAGCACCTGTTGGACAATATCCCTTATCGCCAGGCTAAAGAAATACGGCGGGAGATGAGAGAATATTTCGGGACGACTCATTTTTACCGTTTGAAACGCAAGGAGCGTTGTTTTACTCCCGAAGACCAGTTATACGTACGCGATTTGCTCCGTCAATACAATATCGAAGAGGAACCCCTCTTCGACCGTTATGAAGAAAATTTCGGTTGGGAACGTTGTGCTGATACCATTGCATGAAAGAGAAGTTTCCATCGCATGAAAATAAATTTTCCATAGTGGGGAAATAAATTTTCATGCGATGGAAAATTTATTTTCACTGTTGGGGAAAGAATGAAAATTTTTAGTGTATCTGAAGAAACGAGGTTTCTTGTATAAATTGCTTGTGTAGAAAAAAGACCTATATTTGTAAACTCGATCGACAAAGTAAACTTAAAAGACATTGTACATAGTATGGAAAAACAAAAACAGTCTCGGCGGCTGCTGTCGCTGGATGCCCTGAGGGGGTTTGATATGTTCTTTATTATGGGAGGGGCTTCCCTTTTCGTTGCGTTGGCAACGTTGTTTCCGAATTCTTTTTTTCAGGCGATAGGTGGACAGATGGATCATGTGGAGTGGGACGGGTTGACGCACCACGACACGATTTTTCCGCTGTTTCTGTTCATTGCCGGCATCTCGTTTCCGTTCTCGTTGGAAAAGCAGCGCGAACAGGGGAAGAGCGAGTCGGATATCTATAAAAGGATTGTCCGCAGAGGAATTACGCTGGTGTTGCTGGGATGTGTCTATAACGGATTGCTACAGTTTGACTTTGCGAACCTTCGTTGCGCCAGCGTCTTGGCACGTATTGGGTTGGGATGGATGTTTGCCGCCTTGCTGTTCGTGCATTTCCGGACTTCAGTCAGGGCGTGGATAGCGGGGGTGATCTTGGTCGGCTATTGGGTTTGGATAGCTTTTATCCCTGTGCCGGGTGCGGAGGCCGGACCATTCACGCTGGAAGGCAACTGGGTCGGCTATGTGGACCGTTTGTTGTTGCCGGGGCGTTTGCATCAAGGATTTTTTGACCCGGAAGGGTTGTTGTCCACGTTGCCGGGGATTGTGACGGCTATGTTGGGAATGTTTACGGGCGAGTTTATCAAGTTGCGTAAAGAGGGATTGACGGACAAGAGGAAGGTGGCCGGCTTGGTGTTGGCCGGTGTGCTGTTACTGTTGGTGGGGGTGTTGTGGAGTTTGGTGTTCCCGATCAACAAAAAGCTGTGGAGCAGTTCGTTTGTCTGCGTTGTCGGAGCCTATTCGGTTTGGATGTTCGCCCTGTTTTATTACATTGTCGATGTGTTTGGATGGCGGAAGTGGACTTTCTTCTTCCAGGTGATCGGGGTTAATTCGATTACGATCTATTTGGCGCAAAGATTCATCGATTTCTCTTATACATCCCAAGGCCTGTTTGGCGGACTTGTCGGATGGATGCCGGAAGCCGCGCAGCCTTTAGCCGGTTCGATCGGCTACATTGCCGTTTGCTGGGGATTCCTGTACTTCCTGTACCGTCAACGAATTTTCCTGAAAGTGTGAAGAAATTTGTGATTTCAGATTTATGACCAGAAAACATAACATTAAACATAAATCTGAAATCTTTTTTATACAAATCATAAATCATCATGAAACCAGCTTATCAACGCCTGGAGTCGCTCGACGTGTTACGTGGCTTCAATTTGTTTTGCCTGGTGGCGCTGGAAGGGGTCCTGCATTCTCTCGGACGTGCGATAGATGCACCTTGGTATAACGATTTTTTGTGGGGCTTCTCGCATGTGCAGTGGGAGGGGTTCTCTTCGTGGGACTTGGTGATGCCGCTCTTCATGTTTATGGCGGGCGTGTCGATGCCGTTCGCCCTTTCCCGATATAAGGCGATGCCGGATAAATGGGCGGTCTACCGTCGTATCGTCAAGCGGGTGGCCTTGCTCTGGATCTTCGGTATGATGTGCCAGGGAAACCTTTTAGGATTGGACCCGGACCGGATTTATCTTTATTCGAACACATTGCAGGCAATTGCGATGGGCTATCTGATTTCGGCAATGCTGTTCTTGCATGTGCGTCTGTCCGTGCAGATCGGGACGGCGGTCGCCTTGTTGTTAGCCTATTGGGGAGCCATGCAGTTTATTACGGTCGATGGTTATGGAGGTGGCAACTACACGCCGGACGGTAACCTGGCGGAATGGGTGGACCGTACGGTCCTGGGACGATTCCGCGATGCTGCTGTTGTGGAGAACGGACAGATCGTATTTGCCGGATCTTATCGTTATACCTGGATATTAAGTAGCCTGAACTTTGGCGTGACGGTGCTGACCGGAGTTTTTGCCGGGCATATCTTGAAGAGCGGAATGGACCGGAAGCACAAATGGCAATGGCTGTTAGGAATCGGTGCGATAATGGTTGCGCTGGGCTGGCTGTGGGGCTTGCAGTTGCCGGTGATCAAGAAGATATGGACGAGCTCTATGGTGCTGGTCAGCAGCGGCTATTGTTTCCTGTTGATGGGTTTGTTCTATTATTGGATCGATTATAAAGGACACCGGAAGAACCTGACTTGGTTGAAAGTCTACGGCATGAATTCGATCGTGGCCTATATGCTGGCTAACGTGATTAGTTTCAGATGTATAGGAACTTCTCTTTTTCATGGCCTCGAACAATATACAGGAAATTATTATCCGGCTTTGATTGCAGCGTCGAACGCATTGATTATTTATGTAATTTTGTGGCTGCTTTATAAGCGGAATATATTTTTGAAAGTGTGAAAAGATTTATGATTTATAATTTATGATTGATCATCAATGCATAAACTATAAATCATAAATTATAAATTACAAATGATAACTCATAAATCTCAAAACAATGGAATCGATCAAGCAAATATACCGGATCGGTCACGGACCGTCCAGTAGCCACACAATGGGACCGATGCGTGCTGCCCGGATGTTCCTGGAACGCAATCGGGGAGCCGTACGTTTTAATGTTACGCTCTATGGGAGCCTGGCGGCTACAGGCAAAGGCCACATGACGGATGCGGCAATTCTCGAAGTGTTGAGCCCGGTGGCCAAGACCAACATCACTTGGGAACCGAAGGTGTTCCTGCCTTTCCATCCGAACGGCATCCTCTTCCAGTCGTTTGACGAAAGCGGAGAGGAACTGGATAACTGGACGATTTACAGTATCGGGGGAGGGACGTTGGCAAACGAAACCTACAACGAGTTGACACAGGGTCAGGTCTACGAAATGCATACCATCAAGGACATACAGGCCTGGTGTGAAAAAACCGGCCATTCCTACTGGGAATATGTCGAACAGTGCGAAGGTCCGCAGATATGGGACTATCTGGCCGAAGTATGGGAAGTGATGCAACAAGCGGTCCGTAACGGCCTCGAAGCCGAAGGCATCTTGCCCGGCGGTCTGGGAATCCGGCGTAAGGCATCCGACTATATGATCCGTGCCAAAGGTTACGGCAGCAGTATCAAAAGCCGTGGGATGGTCTATGCGTATGCTCTGGCCGTTTCCGAGGAGAACGCTTGCGGAGGCAAGATCGTGACGGCCCCGACCTGCGGTTCGTGTGGTGTCATGCCGGCTGTGCTTTACCATCTGAAAGAGTCCCGCGACTTCCGTGACTCTCGTATCTTGCGTGCGTTGGCGACAGCCGGGTTGTTCGGTAATGTGGTCCGTACGAATGCATCCGTTTCCGGGGCCGAGGTAGGATGCCAAGGAGAGGTCGGTGTGGCTTGTGCGATGGCTGCTGCTGCGGCCAGCCAGTTGTTCGGGGGGACACCTGCACAAATCGAGTATGCGGCCGAGATGGGGCTGGAGCATCACTTGGGACTGACTTGCGACCCGGTTTGCGGGTTGGTACAGATTCCTTGTATCGAACGCAATGCCTTTGCGGCAGCCCGTGCGCTGGATGCGAACACCTTCTCCAATTTCTCCGATGGCAAGCACCGGGTAAGTTTCGACCAGGTGGTGGAAGTGATGCGTCAGACCGGAAACGACCTGCCGAGTCTCTATAAGGAAACATCCGAAGGAGGGCTGGCTAAGAATATGGAACAGAAATGAAAAGATTTATGATTTATAATTTATGATTTATGTGTTGACACGCTTATTATCGCATAAATTATAAATCATAAATGAAAAAATCATAACTCATAGATGAAAAAAAGTTTATATATGCTATTGTGTGCTGCCGCGTTAGTTTCGTGCGGGCAGCCGAAACAGCAACAGAAGGCTGTTGCTGATGTCGTGACCAGTGGTAATCCGATATTCGAGGGCTGGTATGCCGATCCGGAAGGGATCATTTATGGTGATACCTATTGGGTTTTCCCGACTTGGAGCGATGCGTATGAGAAGCAGACTTATTTCGACTGCTTTTCGTCCAAGGATTTGGTGAATTGGACGAAACATTCGTCTGTACTCGATACCTCCGCCGTGAAATGGGCGAAGAAAGCCATGTGGGCGCCGTCTATCATCCATAAGGATGGCAAATATTATTTTTTCTTCGGGGCCAACGACGTGCATGAAGGTGAAGTAGGAGGAATCGGGGTTGCCGTCAGCGACCGCCCGGAAGGTCCGTATAAGGACCTGTTAGGCAAACCGCTTATCAACGAGATCGTAAACGGGGCACAGCCGATCGACCAGTTCGTTTTCCGTGACGATGATGGCCGCTACTATATGTATTACGGCGGTTGGGGACATTGCAATGTCGTCTGCCTGAACGACGATTTCACCGGATTGGTTCCTTTTGAAGACGGGACGGTCTACAAGGAAGTGACACCGGATAAATATGTGGAAGGTCCGTTCATGTTCAAAAAGAACGGGAAGTACTATTTTATGTGGAGCGAAGGGGGCTGGACAGGTCCCGATTATTGTGTCGCTTATGCGATTGCCGATTCGCCTTTCGGACCCTTCAACCGTGTCGCCACGATTCTCCAGCAGGATTCGACGATCGCGCGGGGAGCTGGGCATCATTCCGTATTGCATGTTCCGAATACTGAAGATTATTATATCGTCTACCATCGCCGCCCGCTGAACGACAATACCCGCGACCACCGTGTGACTTGTATCGACCGGATGACTTTCGATGAGAACGGATTTATAAATCCTGTTAAAATGACCTTCGAAGGTGTTCCCGCCCGTACAATAGATAAGTAAGATGTAGTTTATCGCTAAAAGATATTAAAACAGGAGTGTAGCCATTGCACTCCTGTTTTTTTATACTATTTTTGACACATGTGTCAGACATATTGGATAAAATATTTAATAACATTATAACGATGAGTACAGAAGAACTTCAAGACATGGAAAGCCGGATTATAGAAGCGGCGAAACGAGTGTTTGTCAGGAAAGGGTATGAAGCGACCAAAATGGGCGATATTGCTGCCGATGTCGGTATCAGCCGTACGGCCATGCACTATTATTTCCGGACGAAAGAGATGCTTTTCGATGCGATCTTCGGACAGTTGATGGGAGCATTGCTGCCTAATATAGAAATGATCGTGGATGAACCTGTGTCCTGTTTGGAAAAATTCCCCAGGATCATAGACCAATATCTTGCAATCGTCCAGTCCAATCCCTCTTTCCCGATTTTTGTGGTGAATGAGTTCAACCGGGATCCGGAGCATCTGTACAAGGTTATTCTGAAAGATCCGGAACGTCTGGAACTGTTTCGGCGGATACAGGATCAGACATTGGAGGAGATGGAAAAAGGAATATTGAGAAAGATGCCCCTGGTTTATCTGATTTCTACGCTTATGAGCCTGATCGTGTTTCCGGTATTGGCGAGAGACCCGTTGACGAATGTTTTCTTTGAAGGCGATCCCCGGAAGTTCGACGCCTTTTTGCAGGAACGCGGTGCATTTATAAAAGAGGTGCTGGTCCGGTTGCTTACCCCGGATCAGCCGAAGGTGATGAACGAATGAGAGGAGGATGTATATGAAACGAATGATCTTGAATGACTGGAAGCGGCTTGTTCTGGTGTTGCTTTGCTCTCCTTTGGTACAGGGAGCGGGAGCGCAGGAGAAAGTTACGTTGTCCCAATGCTATGAATGGGCACAGGCCAACTATCCGCAGGTTCGCCAGTATAGACTGATCGAGCAGACCGAACAGTATAATTTGTCCAATGCTGCGAAAGGATGGCTGCCCCAGTTGGCGGTCAATGCGAAAGCCACTTATCAGAGCGATGTGACGAAGTTGCCGTTCGACGCCGACAAGCTGTCGGCAATCATCCCCGGAATCGAGATTCCCACACTTAGCAAGGATCAGTATCAGGTCGTGGCCGAAGTGAACCAGACGATTTGGGACGGTGGCGTGATCCGTTCTACTCGCCGGTTGACGGAAGCACAGGCGACGGCCGACCGTGAACAGTTGAACAGCGATCTTTATATCTTGAACGACCGGGTGAACCAGCTTTATTTCGGCTGCCTTCTGCAGGACGAGCTGATCCGCCAGAACGGTTTGCTCCAGAAAGAGTTGCAGATCAATATCGACCGTATCTCAGCCATGATGGAGAACGGCGTTGCCAACCAGTCCGACCGCGAAAGCATGGAAGTCGAATTGTTGAACGCCCGCCAGAAGGAGATCGAGTTGAAGGCCGCCCGTTCGGCTTACGGCAAGATGCTGGCTGCTTTGATCGGCCGCCCGGATGCCGGGGCGTTCGTGCTGGAAGTCCCCTCGATACCGGAGAGGCCTTCGTTGCCACCTGTGATCAACCGTCCGGAGCTTCGTGCGCTGGATGCCAAAAGCAATCTGCTCGAATTGCAGAACAAGCAGTTGACTGCCGGCCTGATGCCTCGTATCGGTGCTTTCTTGCAGGGCGGTTATGGCCGGCCGGGGTTGGATATGCTGGAAGACAGTTTCAATCCGTTTTATGTTGCCGGTGTCCGTTTGAGTTGGAACATGGGTAAATTATATACCTTGAAGAACGATCGCCGAAAGATTGCCACGAACCGTCAGGCGGTGGAGGTCGAGCGGGAAACATTCCTCTTCAACACCCGTCTCCAATTGACGCAGCAGAACACGGAGATCAGGAAGATGACCGATCTGATGAAGGCTGACGACAAGATCATCCGCCTGCGCGCCAGCATCAAGAAGGCGGCTGAAGTCAAGCTGGCGAACGGCGTGATCTCCGTCACCGACCTTATCCGCGAAATCAACTCCGAAGATCTGGCCCGCCAGACGGCAGCCACACACCGGATACAACAGTTGCAATCGATCTATAATTATATGTATACAACAAATGAAGAATAGCAGTCCTGTTCCCGCGCTTGACGCGGGATCGCATAGAAACAGTTTATATTATGAATAATAAACAACACCAGTACGATAATGAATTATAATTCCCAATATTATAGGTAGTTTTATAAAAATAAATAATATGAAATATCTTATTTTTTCTATTGCTTTTATTGTGATTACAGCTTGCAGCAGCAATGAGAGCGACTTTGATGCCACTGGAACATTCGAATCCACCGAAATAATCGTTTCTTCGGAGGCGAACGGGAAGATCATGGAACTAAACCTGCAGGAAGGCGACCGGCTCGAAGCGGGCGCCGTGCTGGGTTATGTGGACAGTACGCAGCTTTATCTCCGAAAGAAGCAGCTCGAAGCAGGCCTTCGTAGTGTGGGCATCCGAAAACCGGATATCCGCAAACAGATCGCTTCCCTCGAACAGCAGATTGCCGTCGCCCGGAGCGAGCAACAGCGTATGGAGAACCTGGTAAAGGCGAAAGCCGGCAACCAGAAACAGGTCGATGACATTGTCAACAACATCAAAGTGCTGCAAAAACAACTGGATGCACAATATTCGACCTTGCATAAAACGACAGGCGGGGCGGATGCTGAAGCGGAAAGTATCGTCTACCAGATCATGCAGTTGGACGATCAGTTGCAGAAAAGCCGTATTGTCAACCCGCAGTCCGGCACTGTCCTCGTGAAATATGCCGAACCGGGCGAAGTCACGGCTGCCGGCAAGCCTCTGTATAAGATCGCCGACACCGATCTGTTGTATCTCCGCGCTTATCCTACTGCCGAACAGCTTACGAAATTGAAGCTCGGTGGCGGGGTGCGTGTCTTTGCCGATTTCGGAGAAAAGGAACAAAGGGAATATCCCGGTACGATCACCTGGATTTCCGAGAAGTCGGAATTTACCCCAAAAGGCATCCAGACCAAAGACGAACGTGCCAATCTGGTCTATGCCGTCAAGATAGCCGTCAAGAACGACGGCTATTTGAAGATCGGACAGTATGGGGAAGTGATATTCAATAGACAATGATGAGAGAGATTGATATTCGACATATAAATAAGGTATATGGGGAGGTTCAGGCTTTGCAGGACATCTCGTTGCATATCGGCGAAGGGGAGCTTTTCGGGCTGATCGGGCCGGACGGGGCGGGCAAGACGTCGCTGTTCAGGATACTGACAACCCTGCTGCTGGCGGATAGCGGTACGGCATCGGTCTGCGGACTGGATGTTGTACGCGATTATAAGGAGATCCGGTGGCGGGTAGGGTATATGCCGGGGCGCTTCTCCCTTTATCAGGACCTGACGGTGGAAGAGAACCTGAACTTCTTTGCTACCGTGTTCAATACGACTGTCCGGGAAAACTACGACCTGATCCGGGATATCTATGTCCAGATAGAGCCTTTCAAGAAACGGAAAGCCGGGAAGCTCTCCGGCGGGATGAAGCAGAAGTTGGCGTTGAGCTGTGCGCTGATCCACCGGCCCGATGTCCTTTTCCTGGATGAACCGACGACGGGTGTCGATCCTGTTTCGCGTGTGGAGTTTTGGGATATGTTGGACCGGTTGAAGAGGCAAGGGATCACGATTATGGTTTCGACGCCTTATATGGACGAGGCTTCCCGTTGCGACCGTATCGCGTTGATGCGTGGCGGACGATGCTTGTCGGTCGATACGCCGGAAGGCATCCGCAGTACGTTCGATAACTATTTGTATGCGGTCCGGTCGGCTTCGATGTATAAACTGTTGCTCGACCTCAGGACATATCCGGATGCGGATTCTTGTTTTTCTTTCGGAGACGCTCATCATTTCTCCATTTCGAGGGGTGTGGTGGACAGAGAGGGGGAAACGGCTTTCCGTAACCGTCTGCACGCCTTTTTGGAAGCCAAAGGACATACGAAAATCGGTATTGAGCGGATAAAACCCGGTATTGAGGACTGTTTCATGGCGCTCGAAAACATGAAAGATCCTGTCCTGAGTTCGGACGATGGTTCAAGAGCTTTGAAAGTCCCGTCCGAAGTCCGGAAGGCAGTTCGAGAGCTTTGAAAGTCCCGTCCTGAGTTCGGAAAGCGGTTTGAGAGTTTTGAAAGTCTCGTCCGAAGTCCGGAAGGCGGTTCAGGAGTTTTAGAAGCCTCGTCCGAACTCCGGGCATGAATTAAGAAAATATAAAAGATGAACGTAATAGAAACAGATAAACTAACGAAATGTTTCGGTCCCTTTACCGCTGTCGACCACATCAGTTTCACGGTAGGCGAGGGAGAGATCTTCGGTTTCTTGGGAGCGAACGGAGCCGGCAAGACGACAGCCATGCGTATGCTGTGCGGCCTTTTGACACCGACTTCCGGGGTGGGAAAGGTTGCCGGTTTCGATATCTATAAGGAAACGGAACTGATCAAGCGGCATATCGGCTATATGAGCCAAAAGTTTTCCCTTTATGGCGACTTGAAGGTATGGGAGAATATCCGTTTGTACGGCGGCATCTACGGTCTGTCGGAAAAACAGTTGAAAGCGAAGACGGACGAACTGCTCCGGGTCCTTGATTTGGAGAACGAACGAAACACACTGGTCGATGCCCTGCCGTTGGGCTGGAAGCAGAAGCTGGCTTTCTCCGTCGCCATCATCCACGAACCTCGGATCGTTTTCCTGGATGAACCGACCGGAGGTGTCGATCCTGTCACCCGCCGCCAGTTCTGGGAGTTGATCTACCAGGCTGCCGAACGGGGTATTACGGTCTTTGTCACCACCCACTATATGGACGAGGCGGAGTATTGCAACCGTGTCTCCATCATGGTAGATGGAAAGATCGAAGCTTTGGACAGCCCTTCCGCCCTCAAATCGTCTTTCAAGGCCGGTAACATGAACGAAGTCTTCCATGCATTGGCACGGAGAGCAAGGAGAACTGATAGTTAAGATTAAGAATTAATAATGAAGAAATAAGAATGAAAAGTTCTTTGATCGCTTTTGTTAAAAAGGAATTTATCCATATCTCACGTGATAAGCGGACGATGATGATCCTGCTGCTGATGCCTGTTATCCTGATCATCCTCTTCGGCTATGCCATCACGACGGAGATCAAACGTGTGCCTGTCGCAATCCTGGATCAGAGCCGGGACGAGGAGACACAGAAAATGATTTCCCATTTTGCCGCCAGCGAGTATTTCGAACTCTACAAGATGATCGATAGCGAAAAAGAGGGCCAGGCCCTTTTCCGTCAGGGAAAAGTCCGGATGGTTTTAATAGTTGAAAGTGGAAAGGTGAAAGGTGAAAGCGAAATCCAGCTATTGGTCGACGCGACCGATCCGAACGAAGCGACGCAGCTATCTGCATATGCTACGCAGATAGCAGTTGGAAGTGGAAAGTTGAAAGTTGAAAGTGAAAATGCAAATAGCAACGCGAAGCAACTCTCATCTTTCACCTTCCACCTTTCAACTGGCAAAGAAATTGTGCCGGTAATTTCTTTGCTCTACAATCCCCAGCTTCGTGGCGCGTACAACTTCGTGCCCGGTGTCATGGGGCTGATCTTGATTTTGATCTGCGCCATGATGACCTCCGTCGGGATCGTGAAGGAGAAGGAGATCGGGACGATGGAAGTGCTTCTTGTCTCTCCGATGAAGCCGGTCTATATCATTCTGGCAAAAGCGGCCCCTTATTTGTTGCTGAGCCTGGTGAATATAGCTACCATCCTGGCTTTGTCGTACTTCCTGTTGGATGTGCCGATCAATGGCAGTCTGCCTCTGTTAGTGGGCGTTTCCGTCCTCTATGCATTGGTGGCGTTGTGCTTGGGATTGCTGATCTCGACGATAGCCGACACCCAGCAGGCCGCCATGCTGATCAGTGCTGTTGTCTTGATGTTGCCTGTCATATTGCTTAGCGGGATGGTGTTCCCGATCGAGAATATGCCGGTGATCCTGCAAGTCATTTCCAATATCGTACCGGCCAAATGGTATATCATCGCCGTGAAAGATATCATGATAAAAGGCCTGGGCTTCGGTTCCGTCCTGCAGGAAGTAGGCGTGCTGGTCCTGATGGCAGTCGTGCTGATAGGATTAAGTGTGAAACGTTTTAAAATACGATTATGATGATGAGGATGCTGAAATATTTGTTGGAGAAGGAGTTCAAGCAGATCAGACGGGACCGCTTCCTGCCCCGTATCATTTTCCTGTTGCCGGTCATACAACTGGTGGTCCTTCCTTTTGCCGCTAATTTCGAGATGCGGAATATCAATCTGAGTATTGTCGACAATGACCATACCGTTCTTTCCCGCAGGCTGACAGACAAGGTCCTTTCTTCCGGCTACTTCCGTCTGGCGGATGTTTCGCCCCGCTACGACGAGGCTTTGGTTTCCATCGAAAGCAATGCCGCCGATATCATACTCGAAATCCCGTCCCGCTTTGAAGAACGGTTGGAGCGGGAGGGTACGGCCGAGCTTCTGATCGCCGCCAATGCCGTGAACGGGACGAAGGGAGGAATCGGCAGTTCATACCTCGCGTCCATCATCCAGGATTTCAATCAGGAGAAGGAGCTCTCGTCCGTATCGGCCGGAGAGGGCGGAATCCGTGTCACAAACCTGTTCAATCCGCATCTGAGTTATAAGAACTATATGGTTCCCGGTATCATGGCCTTCCTGCTGACGCTTATCGGCGGTTTCCTTTCCGCCCTGAACATCGTGAGCGAAAAGGAGAAGGGAACGATCGAACAGATCAACGTGACACCTGTCCCGAAGGCCTTGTTCCTGCTCTCCAAACTGATACCGTTCTGGATTATCGGTCTTATCCTGCTCACGATAGGCGCCTGTATCGCTTGGCTTGTCTACGGGTTGCTGCCGGTAGGCAATATGGGGATCATCTATCTGTTCGCTGCCGTCTACCTGATGGCGTTTACCGGTTTCGGTTTGGCGATCTCGTCCGTTTCGTCCACCCAGCAACAGGCGATGTTCACGGCTTTCTTCTTTATGATTATTTTTGTCCTCCTGAGCGGTATGTTTACACCGGTCAGCAGTATGCCGGTCTGGGCACAGGAACTGACACGTGTCAATCCGCTCCGCTATTTAGTCGAAGTGATGCGGATGGTTTATCTGAAAGGCAGCACTTTGTCAGACCTTACCGGGCACTTCATTGCCGTTTGCCTGTTCGCAGTATTCTTTAACATACTGGCCATCGTCAGCTACAAGAAGAGTTGAAAGTTGAAAGTTGAAAGTTGAAAGTGAAAATAGCAACGCGAAGCAACTTTCAACTTTCAACTTTCACCTTTCAACTATAATGTGTTTTACGACATACTTAACTAATTTTTACAAACATCCTGCTTGCATTTATTCGCTCTCTTTTATATTTGATTCAAATCTGAAACAATATTTCAAATATGGAAAGCGTTATTCCAAATATGGAAAAAGCAGAAGAGAACTACAAGGTTCCGAATCTCGAAAAAGGGATCGCTGTACTTGAGTACTTGTCGCTTCACACCCAGGGTGAGACGCTTCAGGATATCAAGTCCGCCCTTGATATTTCACAGACTACGGCCTACCGTATTTTAAATACGTTGGTCCGTCTGGATTATTTGATCTATAATGAAGACACAAAAAGGTACAAGTTATCCCGTAAATTACTAACTTTGGGATTCAGATCGTTGAATGAACACAATTTGCTGGAAACTGTTTTGCCTCGTTTGCGCGATTTGCGCGACCAGGTGAAAGAGACGGCATGCTTCGGCGTGCTGGGGGACCGGAAAGGTATCTTTATCGAGCAGGCGCAGGGACATCATACGTTCCGTTTTATCCTCTCGCCGGGAAAACCTTTCGATTTGCACTGTTCGGCTCCGGGAAAGGCGATCATGGCTTATTTGCCGAATACAGTCCGGGACCGGTATTTGTCTTATATGGAATTTACACGCTACAACGCCCGGACTATTACTACACGTGACGCTTATCTGGAGGAACTTGAGAAGGTCCGGAAATTGGGTTATGCCATGGATAATGAGGAAGAACTGAACGGTGTGATTTGCATCGGGGCGCCTATCTTTAATTATACGGGTTATCCTTGCGGGGCAATTTGGATTTCAGGCCCTAAGGACCGGCTGTCGAAAGAGGTTGTACGTGTTTCGGCAGACTGTATAAGGAAAGTGGCCCAGACGATTTCTCTTGAGTTGGGATATAGTAAAGCAAAAAAAATATAATATACCATGAACACACGAAAATACATGTTTAAAAACTCACTGGTGGCTTGTTTTGCCTGCTGTTGCATCTCCTTTGCTTCAGCAGGCAACCCACCGTTCTTCCCGACAGATGTCGTGGCGAACGCCAAAGGTGAGTTGCTGATGACAGATAAAGGAGTAAAGCGGGTGGATGTTTTTTCGCCTGATGGCAAGACATTGTTGCGTTCTTTCCCGATGGACGAAACGCCTACGGGTATCCTTTTGGATGGCGACAAGGCATATGTGACTACATTCGGAACGACAGGCCATTTACAGATTCTCTCGCTCGAATCGGGCAGGGTGGAGGCTTCTATTCCGACCGGTTCGGGAGCATGTCATCCGATGTTCGGTCCGGACAAGAAGCATATATATGTATGTAACCAGTTCCAGACCACGATCTCCGAAATCGATCCGGTTGCGCGGAAGGTGATGCGTACAGTGAAGGTATTGCGCGAACCGAAGTCCGCCGTGTTCAGCAAGGACGGCAAATATATGTTCGTCACGAACTTCCTTCCTGCACAGCGGGCTGATCTCGATTATGTGGCCGCCTGTGTATCCGTCATCGAAATGGATGGCTTCACGAAGGTGAAGGACATCCAGTTGGCAAACGGAAGCAATGCCCTTCGGGGAATCTGTATAACTCCCGACGGCAAATATATATATGTATCCCACAACTTGGGGCGTTTCACCGTCCCTACATCTCAATTGCAGCAGGGATGGATGAACACGAGTGCTTTCAGCGTGATCGATGTCGACAAGCAGGAGTTCCTGGGAGCCATCGTCGTGGATGAACCCGAACGGGGGGCGGCCGGTATCTGGAGCATTGCCTGCAACGACGAGTCTGTTTTCATCTCTCATTCGGGAACGCACGAGGTCAGCGTGATTGACCATAAGGCGATGTTGGAGAAATTCCTGAACTATCCCAATAAGGCGGTGTTGGACTACGACCTGACTTTCTTGTATGGCCTCCGCGAACGTATCCCGCTGGAGGGGAACGGTCCTCGCAATATGATCCTGAACGGTGACAAGCTGATTATCCCGACTTACTTTGCCGATATCCTGAACATAATGGATATCAATACGAACGAAGTGACGTCGGTCGAGCTGAATCCCGGACGTGAAGAAACGGCTGAAAACAAGGGTGAACGCTACTTCAACGATGCTTCTCACTGCTTCCAGAACTGGCAGAGCTGTAACGGCTGCCATCCGGGGGATGCCCGGACGGACGGTATGAACTGGGACTTGATGAATGACGGTGTCGGCAATTCCAAGAACTGCAAGAGCATGCTCTTTAGCCATATGACTCCTCCCAATATGATTTCCGGTATCCGTGAACATGCGGAACGGGCTGTGCGGGCAGGATTCAACTTCATCCAGTTTTTTGAAGTCTCGGAAGAAGATGCCGCTTGTGTGGATGCCTATTTGAAATCACTTCGTCCCGTGCCCAGTCCTTACTTGGTGAACGGCGAGCTGTCTGATTTGGCAAAGGAAGGACAGAAGGTTTTCGAAAAGCTGAAATGCGGGGAATGCCATAGCGGTGTTTATTATACGGATATGAAATACCACCGCATAGGTGAGGATATAGAGTTCGAAAAAGGTTGGGATACTCCGACTTTGCGTGAAGTGTGGCGTACGGCTCCCTATTTGTTCGACGGACGTGCCGCTACCATGAAGGAAGTGTTCAGTGTCCATAAACACGGCATCGAGAAGAAAGTTTCAGAGAAAGATATCGAAGCATTAACCGAATATGTGAACTCTTTATGAATTATTGCGATAAAATACATTATAATATCTATACGACCGGACTGGCTACTTTCGGTGAAATGGTAGACGCCCTGCTGGCACAGTTGCCTCAAGACGAACAGATTCTCCGTTTGGCATTCTTCGGCATGCCGAACGACAACGAACAATACGTCTCCCGCCGCATCATGCTGCGTGAGAAAATCCGTAAGTTTTATGGGAATCATGAACCGGTATTGAGTTATGTTTCCCAGCCACCTCTGAATGCCGGACTGATCTTGGAAGTCCATAGCTACAAAGCGGACGAAGACGATCATATCACCTTCCGCCGTCACGGCGGCTTCCCGTATGTCGTACTGGAAAATGCCGATGGCCGTTTTCTCTTTGCCGGCGGCTTCCACGGGGATGTGATAAACTTCGGTATCCAGCAGCAGTCCGCCGAAGTATTCCACATGATGGGAGAGGTGATGCGCCGGGAAGGCTTCCCCGTAAACTGCATCATCCGCCAGTGGAACTACATCGAGCAGATCACCCGCTTCGATGGGCCGGACCAGCATTACCAGATGTTCAACAACGCCCGTGCCGATTTCTATGGAAAGACGGACTGGAGCAACGGTTATCCGGCTGCTACCGGTATTGGGGCCAACTTGGGGGGCATACTGGTCGATTTGGATGCGGCCGTGTTCGCCCGTCCCGAATGCTATGCCACCCCGATCGACAATAAATTGCAGATAGCCGCCCACGCCTATTCGGACCAGGTCCTCGAAGCTGCCCAGCAGAAGAAAGCCACTCCGAAGTTCGAACGGGCCAAAAGCATGACTTTCGATGACCGGCGGATCGTTTATATTTCCGGTACGGCAGCTATCCGTGGGGAGGAAAGCCTGGTTGGGGTAGGGCTCGGACGCCAGCTCCATATCACGATGGAAAACATCGGCCAGCTGATTGGTAAGGCGAAACTGAAAATGCTGCGTGTCTATCTGAAAGAGAAATCCTTCTATGAGGAGGCACGAGAACTGCTGGAAGGATATGGTTTGAATATTCCCATATCTTATATGTGGGCGGACGTTTGCCGGGATGAGTTATTGATCGAAATAGAAGGGATCGCCATCGAGTAGACGTTTCATAGGCATGAAACGAAAGTTCCCTCGTATGGAGCAGGCGTTTCACCTTATGGAAACGAGAGCTTCTCCGGCGGGGGACAGGTGATAGGTAAAGAACAAATATTACTAACTAAATAAACAAGAGAAAAAATGAAAAAGAATCTTATGAAATCGGCCGCTATGGGAGCCCTCCTGCTTTCGATGGCTGCATGTAACGGCAAAACATCTACTGGCGAGGCTACCTGTTGCGCAGCGGCAGGCGAAGGACAATGCACCGAACAGTGCGGAAACGACTGCAAGAATGAATGTAACAACAATGCTAACTGTAAAAATAATAAAGAAATGAAGTATTCTAAGAAGTACACGAATGCCGACTTCTACAAAGACGGCAAGTTCCAACAGGATGTTGCTATGGAAGCAATGAAAGACATGTTCGCTTTCTACGGTGTTCCTTTCACCGAACTGATGGCTAAGGACATGTGGGTGACTGATTTCGGTCTGGGTGATTTTGAAAACGTGGGTATGGGTGGTATTTTCTGGGTCAACGATCCTGAATACGGCTACTTCGCTCACGCGATCTACCTGCTTCCGGGACAGATGATCCCCGAACATGCGCATGTAAAGACCAAATTCCCGGCTAAACATGAATCCTGGATGGTAGAAAAGGGATGGGTTTACAACTTCTCTGAAGTAGGTGACGAGACTCCGAACGCTCCTGCTATCCCCGCTACCCACGGTGCGATCAAGAGCAAAAATTTCGTCGTACAGAATGTAGGTGATGTTCTTCGCCTGAAAAAACTGGAAACATTCCACTTTATGATGGCTGGTCCTGAAGGTGCTATTGTTGATGAATGGGCATGCTACCACGATAATGACGGCTTGCGCTTCACCAACACGAAAGCTGCGTTATAATAAGTAATAAACACCTTATAATTTATTACATGAACAAATACTATTTATTAGTATCACTCTTTCTGTCCTCTTCTGTTATGGTGTCTGCCGGCCCTAAGCAGAAGAAGGCGGAAACGTGGATTGATGCTTCAGTCAAAGCTAAAACGGAATTACAGGCAAAGCTGAAGAAATCCGGAATGCCGATCGTCTCTACCTGGATGAAGCATAAGGCGAAAGCCGAACCTTTCGTGGTAGACTTGAAAGGCGTGGATAAGCTGGTGCTTGTAACGGCCGGTGGTCCCGATGGTACGGATTACGACCAGGCTGTATGGGCGAATGCCCGTTTGATCAAAGCCGATGGTACAGCCGTATGGTTGGACGAAGTTCCTTATGAATACGGTGTTGCCGGTTGGGCAAAACCCAAGATGAACACGAATGCATACGATCATGAGATCGTTATTGCTGGAAAGGAATACAAACACGGTGTGTTCTGCCATGCGAACGGCACGTTGGTATACCCGGTGGGTGGCCAGTATGTCCGCTTCGAAGCCGAAGTCGGTATCGATGATACTTCAAGTGGCGGAAGTGTGTTTTTCCAGGCATTGAATACGGTTCCGACCTTTGTGGCGGAAGAATTGAACAACAAGTATCCGGAAGAAATCGGTATGCTGGGTGCGGTACTGGACGGCCTGGATACCTGGTTGATCACCCCGGATGCCTCAGTCGAAAAGCAGGCTGCGGATAATGCGATCGCCCGGTTGAAGGACGGAGCCTACTATTCGAATGTGGCAAAGCAGATCGCAAACGAAAAAGATCTCAATACACAGATACGCAAATATCTCGAACTGGTTGAGAAAGTACAGGAACTGTACACGCTTCAGAGCGATTTGGAATGGCTGAACGTCGAGGCTGTCAAATTGGCTTTCGCCGATATGAAAAAGCAGAAAGGCTACGACGCCGCCAAATACGAACCGATGCTGAACGAACTGGTACGGCTCGAAAAGAAAGGTTTCAAAGGCATCTATAACGGTGACGAACAGGCTATCGCCGATGCCAAGAAAGCATTGGAATGCAAACGTGCCATCTTGCTGGCTAACCCGTTGCTGGATGCCGACAAGATCGTGGCAGCCCGTTTCAAGGTAGGTTCAAAGGCACACCAGATCATGACTCCTTCCTTGGGGACTCAGGCCAATAACTGGAGTAACCAGGAATCTGCCGGTCGTGAGGGCTTCGATGCCGAGATCGTCGAACTCTCCAATCTGCGTGGCGATATACAGATGCGTCAGGTCTACAAACCGAAAAACGGTTCTTCCATCGCTGACCTGAAACTGCATTGGGACGGTGACCGTGTGATGTTCACACAGACACAGGACGACAAGCGTTGGAACATCTATGAAGTGAATCTGGATGGGACAGGCTTCAAGCCGCTTGTGGAAAACGATGAGCCGGATCTGGAGTTCTACGATGGTACTTACCTGCCCGACGGTCGTGTGATCGCTATCTCCAACATCGGTTACCAGGGTGTTCCTTGTGTGAACGGTAGCGATGCGGTAGGTAACATGGTGCTGTATGACCCGAAGGACAAGAGCATGCGCCGCCTGACATTCGACCAGGACGCCAACTGGAATCCGGTCATCATGAATAACGGCCGTGTGATGTACACCCGCTGGGAGTACACCGACCTGACCCACTACTATTCCCGTATCGTAATGCACATGAACCCGGACGGAACGGAAAACAAAGCCCTCTACGGTAGCGGTGCGATGTTCCCGAACAGTACGTTCGACGTGCAGCCGTTGCCCGGCCACGGTTCGGCGTTCGTCGGTATCATCTCCGGCCACCACGGTGTGGCACGTTCAGGCCGTATGATCATCTTCGATCCGACCAAGGGACGTAAGAGCACAGCCGGTATGGTACAGGAAATTCCTCACCGTAACCGTCCGATCAAAGAAGAAATCAAGGACCAGTTGGTAAACGGTGTATGGCCGCAGTTCATCAAACCGACTCCGCTGAACGACAAATACTTCCTGGTTGCAGCCAAGTTGGACCCGCATGCCTTGTGGGGACTCTATCTGGTGGACGTCTACGACAACGTGACCTGTCTGATGCAGGCAGAAGGCGAAGGCTATATCAGCCCGATCCTGGTGCGCAAGACAAAGACTCCTCCGTCCATTCCCGACCGTGTGAAACTGAATGAAAAGGAAGCGACCTTCTTTATTCAGGATATCTACGAAGGAGAAGGCCTGAAAGGTATTCCTCGCGGAACGGTCAAGTCTCTGCGTCTGCATGCTTACGAATATGCGTATGTAAAGACCCGTTCCGACCATAACTGGCACGGAATCCAGTCCGGTTGGGATATCAAGCGTATGTTGGGGACGGTTCCTGTCGAAGAAGACGGTTCCGTGATCTTCAAGGCTCCTGCCAATACACCGATCTCCATCCAGCCTTTGGATAAGGATGGCGTGGCTATCCAGTGGATGCGAAGCTGGGTGACCGGTCAGCCGGGCGAAGTGGTTTCCTGTATCGGTTGTCATGAAGACCAGAACCAGATCGCGATCCCGAAACGTGTGATCGCTTCGCAGAAAGCTCCGTCTGCCTTGACTCTGCCCGAAGGCGGTACACGCTCTTTCACGTTCGACCTGGAAGTGCAGCCGATCCTGGACCGCGCTTGTATCGCTTGTCATAACGGTGAAGGAAAAGCGTTCGACCTGCGGGGTGGAAAGAAAGACAAGCTAGGTTATGGCACGTCTTATCTGAACCTGCATCCGTATGTGCATCGTCAGGGAGGCGAAGGCGACATGGTCGTTTTGCAGCCGTACGAATATCATCCCAACACGAGCGAATTGGTACGCTTGCTGAAGAAAGGCCATCACAACGTGAAACTGACCGATAAGGAATGGAAGACGCTTTATAACTGGATTGACTATAACGCTCCCGACAAGGGTTATTTCAATGCGAACGTATTGACTGATCTTCCTTATAAGGGATTCGACCAGATTAAGCGTCGTAAGGAATTGACCGACAAGTATGCGAACGGAGCCGGTGTCGACTGGAAGAAAGAAATCGCCGACTATGCCGACTACCTGAAGAAACAAGGCCCGATCACCCCGGTAATGCCTGAAAAGGCCGCTCCTGTAAAGGAAAAGACCTTGAAGGTGAAAGGTTGGCCTTTCGGTGCTGACCGGATCAAGGAAATGCTGGCTAAGGAGAAGGAAACCCGTAAGGTGGTTGAGATCGCTCCGGGTGTGAAAGTCAATTTCGTCCGTATCCCGGCCGGTGAATTCGTGATGGGTAGCTACCGTGGCGAACCGGATGCTTATCCGACTGCCAAAGTGAAGATCGACAAAGCCTTCTGGATGGCCGAGCTGGAAACGACGAACGAACAGTTCAACGTTGTCTTCCCGGATCACGACAGCCGTTTCGTCGACCAGCAGTGGAAAGACCACGTGGTTCAGGGATATCCGGCCAATAAACCGGAACAGCCTGTTATCCGTGTCAGCTACAACGATGCTATGGAATTCTGCCGGAAACTGAGCGAAAAGACCGGTCTCAAGATCACGCTTCCGACAGAAGCACAGTGGGAGTGGGCTTGCCGCGCCGGTAGCGACCAGGACTTTTGGTATGGCGACATGCATGCGGACTTCGGCAAGAAGGACAATCTGGCGGACAAGACAACGCTGTTGTTTGCCGTTTACGGTGTAGACCCGCAGCCGATGGCGAAGACCAACCCGTGGTACAAGTACTATACCTTCCTTCCGAAAGAAGAGAGCGTGGACGACGGTAACCTGGTCCAGGTCGGCGGCAAGGCTTATGAGGCCAATCCGTTCGGTCTGTACAGCATGCACGGAAACGTAGCCGAATGGACCCGTTCCGACTATGTATCGTATCCGTACAATGAGAAGACGAAAGAGACATCCGAATACAAGGTGGCCCGCGGCGGTTCTTATATCGACCGTCCGAAGTATGCGGCTTCCCATACGCGTAAGGCTTACTATCCGTACCAGCGTGTGTTCAACGTCGGCTTCCGTATGATCATTGAAGATTGATAATGAAAAGGTATAGATGATATCTATCAACTAATAGAGGACACAGATGTGGCGGATTGCCACCGGTTATTTCATCAAACGATTAATCTGCGTACATTTGCCGCATCTGTGAACTCTAATAAAAAAGTAAATGAAAACAAATCTCGAAAGATTTTTCTCCTCCTTTGTAACGACGATCGTCCTGTTACTGATTTATGCCTTTGGCCTGGCCGTTGCCACTTTCATCGAAAAGTATCACGGTACAGCGACAGCCAAAGCAATGGTTTATTATTCCCCCCTGTTTTTTCTGCTCCAATTCCTTTTAGTCGTTAATTTTATCGCGGCTACGATCAAACACCAATACCTGAAACGCGGCAAATGGGGACTGATGCTGACTCATTTCGCCTTTATCATCATCCTTCTCGGCGCCTTGACCTCTTTCCTTTTCGGCGAAGAAGGAATTTTGCATCTGCGTGAAGGGGAGACAAGCAACCAGATTGCTGTCCGCACTTCCGATAACACGACCTTTCATACCCTGCCTTTTTCCGTTGAACTGAAGAAATTCACCTTAACCCGCTATCCCGGTTCCGCCAGTCCCTCTTCCTACGAGAGTGAAGTGATCGTCCATGTGGACGGGGAAGACCGCGAAGAGCGGATCTTTATGAATAACGTATTGGATGTAAAAGGCTACCGTTTCTTCCAGGCCTCCTATGACCAGGACGAACACGGGACCATCCTTTCCGTCAACCGCGACGTGGCGGGGCGGAACATCACCTACACCGGATATCTGTTGCTGGTCATCGGCCTGATCCTTTGCCTGGTCGGTAAGGATTCCCGCTTCATGCGTCAGAGCCGCCGCCTGAAAGAATTGCGCAAGGCGACCAACGTAAGGGTCCTGTTGCTTGCGCTCCTTGCCGTACCCCTGTCCGTAAATGCCGGCGGGAAGGCTTCCCCGATGCTCGATGCCGTACAGAAATATGCGGTGAGCCCGGAACATGCTGCCCTCTTCGGAGCCCTTCCGATCCAGTCGGGTAGCGGCCGTATGATGCCGGTCAATACCTTCTCTTCGGAGATTCTACGTAAGCTCCATAAGTCGGATAAGATCGGTCAGTTGAACTCTGACCAGTTCCTTTTGAGCCTTTTAGCCATGCCCGATATGTGGATGCGCGTTCCCTTTATCGCCCTGTCCAATTCGGAGTTGGCCGCCTATTATGACCTGACGGACGGCGAGTGCGCCTATATTCAGGTCTTTGACAGTAACGGCAGCTACAAGTTGCAAGAGAAGCTGGAAGAAGCCTATAACAAGATGCCTGCCCAGCGTACGCGTTTCGACAAGGACCTGATGAAACTGGACGAGCAGTTGAACATCTTCCATCAGTTGATCAATCACCAGATGCTAAACCTTTTTCCGAAAGAAGACGACCCGAATCATAAATGGTATGCACCCGGCGACGACCTCTCTGCCTTTACCGGCAAAGACTCCATGTTCGTATCCCGTATTTTCGACTGGTATTTAGGCGAAGTGCAGGAGGGCTTGAAGAGTGGCGATTGGGCGAAAGCCGATGAAGTGGTCGGCATGATCGACACCTACCAGCAAGCCAAGAACAAGACACTCGATATCAGTCCGAAGCGCATGCAGGCCGAATTGAAATATAACAAGATGGATGTTTTCCGTTATTGCAAGATCGGCTATCTGGTCTTGGGCGGACTGTTGTTGGTCCTTTCTTTCGCGATGCTGTTCCGCCGGACCCGCTGGATGAAGGTTGCCGTATGGCTGTTAGGAGCCGGCGTACTGGTCGTCTTCCATTATCATATGTTCGGAATGGGGATGCGCTGGTATATCGGTGGCTATGCTCCTTGGAGCAATTCCTACGAGACGATGGTCTATGTGGGATGGGCGACTGTCCTTGCCGGACTGTTGTTCGTGCGCCGTAGTACGATCACCTTCGCGCTGGCCACCCTGTTCGGCGGTATCATCCTCTTCGTCTCCGGTCTGAACTGGATGGACCCTGAGATCAATCCGCTCGTACCGGTCCTGAAATCGCCGTGGCTGATGTTCCATGTGGCGGTCATTGTTGCCGCTTACGGCTTTTTCGGTATCAGTTGCCTGATCGGGCTGACCAATATGGTGATGATGTCCGTCGCCGGAAAGAAGAACAAAGAGATATTGAAAGCCCGTATCACCGAACTGAGTATTGTGGGTGAGATGGCGTTGTGGGTAGGGCTTGCCCTGATGACTGTCGGCACTTTCCTCGGTGCTGTCTGGGCGAATGAGTCCTGGGGCCGTTATTGGGGGTGGGACCCGAAGGAGACTTGGGCGCTGATCACGATGGTCGTCTATGCCGTAGTGACTCATCTCCATTTGGTGAAACGCTGGAATAGTCTTTGGTTGTTCAATCTGGCATCCGTGATCGCGTTCGCTTCCGTGCTGATGACTTTCTTCGGTGTCAATTATTTCCTGAGCGGAATGCATTCATACGGTCAAAATGATAATGTGCATGGAATATTCACCTATCTTTATATCGCCTTGGGGGTAGTCGTTATCTTGGCTGTCCTTTCGTACAGGAGATGGAAGACGAAGGTGTGAAACATATATGTTTTGAAAACGAAACATGGGTGTTTTGAATGCGAAACATCTATGTTTTGAGGTTGAGAGAACTGATAACGAATAAAAAATAGTACGAACACTTAAAATTAATTAGTCATGAGAACATTTAATCATGTCGGTATCGTAACGACAGAACAAGTAGAAGGGGCTATGTTTAACGAAGGCCTGAAAGTATGGTTGACAGACTATAGCAAAAGTCCGAATCGCATCGAATTCCTGAAATTCGAGGAAGGCAGCTGCCTGCCCGAACTGGTACAGAAACAGGGACACATTGCCTACACCGTTCCTTCTTTGGAGGAAGAGTTGAAAGGCAAGAAGGTGATCTTCGGCCCGGCCGTATGCGACGAACACCTGACGATCGCTTTCATCGAAGAAGAAGGCATCGCCATCGAAATCATGGAAATCAAATAATAACATTAATAACATACTTAAATAAAGGAGGAATATACCATGTCAGACATAAAGACAAAATTTATAAATGATCCCGAACAGATAACACCCGAATTGTTGGAAGGTTATGTATTGGCATATCCGGACCAGGTCAAGTTAGGTGGTGAAAATATCGTCGTACGTGCCAATCCGAAGAGCGAAGACAAAGTGGCTATCGTGACTTTGGGCGGTTCCGGTCATGAACCCGCATTGAGCGGATTCGTAGGCGAAGGTATGCTGGACTGCTCTGTCGTGGGCGACATCTTTGCCGCTCCCGGTGCACAGCGTCTGTTCCAGGCTTTGCAGCTGATGAAGCGTGAAGCCGGTATCCTGTTGGTTGTCCTGAACCACTCTGGCGACGTGATGAGTGCGAACATGGCTTGCCAGTTGGCAGAACGTGTAGGCATTAAGGTGAAACAAGTGCTGACTCACGACGATATCAGCGCCGGTATCGGTGCCGACATCAACGACCGTCGCGGCTTGGCCGGTTGTGTGCCTTTGTATAAAATATTAGGTGCTGCAGCCGAAGAAGGCAAGACGCTTGACGAGCTGGTCGAAATCGCCGAACGCTATAACAACAACGTCGCTACTCTGGCCGTTGCCATGCGCTCTTGTACGCATCCGCAGAACGGCGGTACGATCACCGACCTGCCCCAGGGCATCATGGAGATCGGTATGGGACAGCACGGCGAAGGCGGTGGAGGACAGAAACCGCTTGTTTCTGCCGACGATACGGCTGCCGAGATGGTAGACCTGCTTTGCCAGCAGCTCAAGCCGAAGGCTGGCGACAAGATGATGCTTATCATCAACGGCGTAGGAGCGACTACCCACATGGAGTTGAACATCATCTTCCGTAAGGCCTACAAGGAGCTGGAAGCCCGTGGCCTCCAGGTTGTCGTAAGCCGTATTCAGGAAATCCTGACCGTACAGGAACAGGCCGGTTTCCAGATGATCATGGCTATCCTCGACGAAGATCATATCGACTATCTGAAGAACAAACGTGCTGATGCACCTTACTGGACAACAATCGGTAAATAAACGAGATATGAAACAACTGACTATCGAAAACTTCAAGGCGATGCTCGACAACGCCTTGAAGAACATCAAAGAACGCGAAGACGAATTTTCTAAACTGGACGCCGTTATCGGTGACGGCGACCACGGCCAGGCAATCGTGACAGCCATGTCCGCTATCGTGGCTACGGCCCAGAAAGGAACGGAGTTCAAAGCCATGCTGAACGATATGGGTTTTGACGTCATGTTGCAGGTAAGCGGTTCCACCAGTACGCTGTTGGGGGCTTTCTTCTTAGGTATGAGCGACCATGCTTCCGGTACGGAACTGGATGCAGCCGGAGTGAAAGCCATGTTTGCCGGCGGTCTTGCCAACGTGCAGAAACAGACGAAAGCCCAGAAAGGCGACAAGACCATGATGGACGCCCTGATCCCGGCTGTGGAAGCGATCCAGGCATGTCCTTCGGACGATATCAAGGAAATCCTCGAAGCCGGAGCGAAAGCCGCCCTTGCCGGTGCTGCTTCGACCGTAGAAATGAAAGCCAACTTCGGCCGTGCCCGTAACTACGGCGAACGCTCCGTCGGTTATGCCGACAGCGGTGCTACCTCTTGGAGCTGCATGTTCGAATCGTTTGCACAAGCGCTTTGAGAAATTAAGAATTAAGAATTAAAAATTAAGAAAGGAAAAAAGCTATGGCAGATATGGATGGGTTCAGAGAAGCGAATAATTTCGGCTTCGGACAAACTTCCCAATTTGACAATTTTCATGTAAAAGGTGCGTCTAACTACTCTTGGGGTATGAAAGACCGCCTCTCTCGTATCTTCAACCCGAAAACAGGCCGTGCCGTCATGTTGGCATTCGACCACGGGTTTATCATGGGTCCGACTTCAGGTTTGGAACGTATCGACCTGAATATCGTTCCCCTCGTACAATATGCCGACTGTATCATGTGTACGCGCGGTATCTTGCAGACTTCTATTCCCGCCAACATCAACAAGCCCGTCTGCCTCCGTTCGGATGCCGGTTCTACGATCCTGACGGAATTGAACCGTAACGTCTTGATCGATATTGAAGATGCGATCCGTTACAATGCTTCCGCTATGGCAGTCATGTTCTCTGCCGGCGACGGCGAACAGGAAGCCATCACGGCAGCCAACTTGGTGGAAGCTGTCGATATGGGAAACCGCTATGGCATCCCCGTCATGGGTGTGACGGCTGTCGGCAAACAGATGGCACGCGACTCCCGTTACTTCGCACTCGCATCGCGCGTATGCGCCGAGAACGGTGCTTCTATCGTGAAGACTTACTACTGCGACGGTTTCGAAAAGGTAGCTGCCGCCTGTCCGGTTCCCGTTGTGATCGCCGGAGGTAAGAAACTGCCTGAAAAGGAAGCACTCGAACTTTGCTACAACGCCGTTAACGACGGTGCTGCCGGTGTCGATATGGGACGTAACGTCTTCCAGAGCGAAAACCCTGCCGCCATGATCCAGGCCGTACACGCTGTCGTACACGAAGGCTTGACACCGGAACAAGGTTTCGAAATGTTCAAGGATTTACAATAATGTGCTAATGGGTCAATATGCCAATGTACCAATGGAATGAATGTCCCATTTGGAGTATTTCACCGGCATATTGGCACATTCGCAAATTGATAAATTATTAGTTATGCATAAATTATTTACTTATCTCTGTTCCGCATTGTTGCTGGTAACCGCTACATCCTGCGAGAAGAAGACAGAAAAATTGCTGTTGGGCGGTTCCGGCTGGAACAAGATCGTGATCATCGATAAGAACACCAAGCAGGTAGAGTGGGAGCATCCCCTCGAAAAAGGCTGGGAATGCAACTCCGCTGTTGCCACTCCCGACGGGAATATCCTCTTTGCCTATGCCAGAGGTGCGAAGCTGATCGACCGCAACCATCAGGAGATCTGGAATATTGCCGCTCCCGATACCTGTGAGATGCAGACTGCCCGCGTGTTGCCCGACGGTAACTATCTTTTGGGTTGGGTAGGCCATCCGGCTGTCATCATGGAGGTGAGCCCGAAGGGAGAAATCCTGTCGCGTACCGAATATGAGACAGGCATCGAACATCCGCATGCCCAGTTCCGCCAGCTGAACAAGAATGCCCGCGGTAACTACCTGATGCCCCTCTTTGCCACTTCCGACGTGCGCGAGATCTCTCCGCGAGGCGAAGTCGTGAAGATCACCCGTCTCGAAGGAACACCCTTCACGACATTGGCATTGGCTAACGGGAACCATTGGGTTGCCTGTGGTGACGGTCACTCCCTGATGGAAGTGAACCTCGACAACGGCGAAGTAGCCCGCCGTTACGGTGAGAACGATATCAAAGGAGCCCGCCTGTTCTTCGTCGCCGGCTTGCTTCCTGCAAAGGATGGCGGCCTGTACGTCTGCAACTGGCAGGGACATGACAAGAATGCCGTAGAGGCCAACAGCCCCCAGGTATTCGAAATCAATGATAAAGGTGAAGTGATCTGGAATCTGAACGATAACGAAAAGTTCGGTATGATTTCTACGATTAGCACGATCGAATAAGCCGTCTTTATTTGGATCATAAAAGGGTATGTCATTCATTTGATGTACCCTTTTTTCATTTACCCCTTCCTACCTCCGTTTTTCTAAAAAAGAGATTAAAACTATCAATCTCTGCTAAAGCTCCGTAAAAATAAAATGACTAAAAAAAACGTACGTTTTTTTTAGTCATTTAGAGGAAGCAAATATACTTAAAATCTTTGAATATCAAATATTCTTATTTGTTTTTTATTTTCTTGTCAGTCAGATGTATCAATGGATAGATCTGATACTCTCTGATAGTCAGCCATTAACAATATTTCAGATATAAAATGACTAAAAAAAACGTACGTTTTTTTAGTCATTTAGAAGACGATTAATCATCATATAACCAATTTGTTACGCCTTCCCTGCTTTTGGGACTGACGAACTTTGGTATGAAATAATATGTATGATAATTTATTGCAAATGAGCTACTTGTGATAAGTGGTTAAGAAAGGAAAAATCAAGATTGATTATCCTTCATTGTTATACGGTTGAAAAAGTGCGGCTGAAATTACACTATTTAGAAATAGTCTAATTTGTAATTAGAATGAAATTTTTCAATAATAAATGATAATCATATATTATTTATAGATGTCATTAAGGTTATATCTAACTATAATAGCAAGGATATATTCTTGTGAATTAAAGTGAATAATAAAATTAATACATGATTATCATACATTTTTGCAAAAATTCGGATGTGATTGATAATTAAGCTATTAAAATTCGAAAAAGTTTGAATATCAAAGAAATTGAATATCTTTGCACTGTCAAAATAAAATATTATTTATCGCCTGAAGAGGTATTTAAATACCTCTTATTTTGTACTTTAAAGTACAAAATTTCTACTGTTTCTAATACAAATTAATGATATTTTATTTTGAGATTTTGTAGCCAAGATTTTTCGATTACGTTGTCTGTATCGGGACTGACGAACTTTTGTGTGGGGTAATAAATTTTTTAATCATATGAAAATCAATTATTTACTATTAAGGCTAACACGGGAGAAATATATCAATCGTTGGGTTATTCTCTTGATTGATCTGTTTCTTTCTGTTTTTTCGACCATCACTTCCTTGGCTTTAATCAGCTACATTTTAGATTGCGACTACTCCAACCAAGTTGTATTCAGAGTCTTTTTAGCTTCGGCGTTTTGTAGCATCGTCAGTTTTTTTGTTTGTCAGACCTATAAAGGAATTATTCGTCACTCTGCTTTTACCGAGACGGGGCGTATCGCTATGGCCTCCTCCCTGAAAGTGGCGATCGTTCTGCCTGTCCTTTTCCTGCTGACTGAAACCTTTTCTTTCCGTAGCTTCCTGCTAGGAAGTGTGATCGATTTCTTTCTCACCTTCTTTATCTTGACGATTTTCCGTGTCTTCCTGATCACGGGCTATACTTTTATGATAAGTAGCATGACTTCCCGTAGTAAAGATAAACTGTTGGTTTTCGGGCATGAAAAATCTTCTCCGGCATTCTTGAACGACTCGTTTTTACGTGAAAACTCATCCTATCAGGTCGAAGGTTTTCTCCGTTTCGGACCGAGAATCTCCATGCGTATAGGAATCTATAAAGTCTATTTTGTATCCGACCAGGCAGAATTCAACCGCTTGGTGAACCGCTATAACATCAAGGCCATTCTTTTTACCGATTATAAAGTCGTAAAAGAGGAAAGCGAACGTCTGGTCCGTTTTTGCGAGAAAAAGAAGATCCGTATGCTGTTGTTGCCCTCCATCGACGAACTCCAGGGAGGTAAAATACAATTGCGTGCCCTTCCCGAAGTCCGCATCGAAGACCTGTTAGGACGCGAAGAGATCCGTATCAACATGGAGGAGATCGCAGGTTCCCTGAAAGGCAAAGTCGTTTTGGTCACCGGAGCCGCCGGTTCCATCGGTAGCGAACTCTGTCGGCAACTCTGCCATTTCGGGCTGAAGCAATTAGTCCTGTTCGACAGTGCCGAAACTCCGATGCACAACATCCGGCTGGAGTTGGAAGAAAAGTTCCCCGATGTCGAGTTTACCCCGGTCATGGGAGACATCCGCATGATCCACCGTGTCGAAAGCATCTACCAGCGTTTCCGTCCCCATATCGTGTTCCATGCCGCCGCCTACAAGCATGTGCCCCTGATGGAAGAGAACCCCTGCGAAGCCGTCCATACGAATGTTTATGGTACGCGTAACGTAGCTGATATGGCAGTCAAGTACGACGTAGATAAGTTCATCATGGTCTCGACCGATAAAGCCGTCAACCCGACCAACGTCATGGGAGCTTCCAAACGTTTGGCAGAGATGTATGTGCAAAGCCTGAGCATCGCTATCAGCAAAGGTCGGCAATCCGGTAAAACCCGCTTTATCACCACCCGTTTCGGAAACGTGTTAGGCAGCAACGGTTCCGTCATTCCCCGTTTCCGCGAACAGTTGGCAAAGGGTGGCCCTCTGACCGTCACCCATCCCGACATCATTCGCTATTTCATGACGATCCCCGAAGCCTGCCGCTTGGTTTTGGAAGCCGCCTTTATGGGCAAAGGAAACGAAATCTTCGTCTTCGATATGGGAACCCCTGTGAAGATCGCCGATCTGGCACGCCGCATGATCGAACTGGCAGGCCTTATCCCCGGCGAGGATATCGAGATCAAATATACCGGCCTCCGTCCGGGCGAAAAGCTCTACGAAGAATTGTTGGCAACGAAAGAAAATACATTACCAACGGAAAACGAAAAGATCTACCGTGCCCAAGTCCGGGAATACGATTACGAAGACATCTGTACGCTCATGTCCCCCTTGATCGACCTCGCGATCAAAGTAGACAAAATGGGAACCGTCCGAATGATGAAAGGAATCGTGCCTGAGTTCAAGAGCAAGAATTCGGTATATGAGGCGTTGGACAAGGCTGAATAATACCCTGCTCCTGTTTTTTGCAGTATTATCCGCCCTCTGTTTGGGCGGAGGCTATTACGCTGATGGAATCTGTATCTGGCTGTCTTTCCTTACATTGTTGGTTTGGCCGATATTGGCAGTCAACCTGTTGTTGCTGGTAATACAATTATTCACAAAAAAGAAATGGAAAAGTACGGTTCCTTTGCTGGCGATCCTGCTTCATGCGGATTATCTGTCAGCCGTTTATCAACTCCCATATTGCTCTAAACCGGCTGTATCCGAACAAGAAGGAACCCCTTTGACCGTAGTCACCTACAACGCCAGCCATTTCTATTGGAACAGAAAATACACCATGAACGAAGCCGCCGCTTATATCAAGCAGCTACAACCCGATATTATCTGCTTCCAGGAAGCTCCCGGTGACGGATATTACCATCGGGACAGCATCCGGTACGCTTTCGATTATGTACTGTATAAATATATCAGCCGGCGTACAGACCATTTACCGACTACGATCTACAGCCGTTATCCGATCCATTCGGTAAAAGCTCTGTATTATAAGAATTCCAGTAATATGTCATTGATAGCCGATGTAAGAATAAACAACCAATACATCCGTGTGATCAACAACCACTTCGAGACAACAAGCGTCAATGCCTATCGCGGTATCATTACCGCTCCCGGCAAGACGTTGAAGATACGTGCAAAGGCAGTCAAAGATTTGATCTTGAAAATGAAAAGCAACTATCAGAAACGAGCAGAACAAGCCGATTCAATCCATGCCGAGATCGAACGCTCACCTTATCCGGTATTGGTTTGTGGCGACTTCAACGATACGCCTGCTTCTTATACATACCGTCAGATCCGAAAGGGTCTGACAGACGGTTTCCGTGATTGCGGAAGCGGTTACCAATATACCTTCCGTCAGTTATACAAACTCTGGAGGATTGATTATGTTTTCTATTCGGAATCGTTGAAAGGTTATGAATGCTATTCTCCTGAAACATCTTATAGCGACCATAATATGGTGGTTTGGAAAGGAATAATAAATTAAATCTATTTTATAATGAAAATTGCAGTAGCAGGAACAGGTTATGTTGGTCTTAGTATAGCGACTCTTTTGGCACAACATCATCAAGTAGTGGCTGTTGATGTCATTCCTGAAAAAGTGGACATGCTGAATCGTAAACAATCACCTATTCAAGATGAATATATTGAGAAATATTTGGCGGAAAAGCCGTTGGATTTAATTGCTACACTCGATGGTGCAAAAGCCTATCAAGATGCCGAATTCGTGGTGATAGCTGCCCCTACCAATTACGATCCGGTCAAGAACTATTTCGATACGCATCATATCGAAGATGTGATCGACCTAGTGTTAAGTGTCAATCCCAATGCAATCATGGTGATTAAATCCACCATTCCGGTTGGTTATTGTCGTAGCTTGTATGTCAAGTATGCACGCAAAGGTTTTAAGAAGTTTAATCTGCTGTTTTCACCGGAATTCCTTCGCGAAAGTAAAGCACTCTATGATAACCTTTATCCAAGTCGCATCATTGTAGGCTATCCAAAAATAATTAGCAATGATCAATTTGGAGAAGAAAATGAAGCAATCAAAGCCATTGCCGATATCCCTGCACTGGAAAAGGCTGCCCATACATTCGCTTCTCTTTTGCAAGAAGGAGCTATCAAAGAAGATATCCCTATACTTTTTATGGGAATGAAAGAAGCCGAAGCTGTAAAACTTTTTGCCAATACTTACCTAGCCCTGCGTGTGAGCTATTTCAATGAATTGGATACATATGCAGAGGTGAAAGGTTTGGATTCTCAAGCGATTATTCAGGGTGTAGGTTTAGATCCTCGTATTGGTACGCATTACAACAATCCTAGTTTTGGGTATGGTGGCTATTGTCTGCCGAAAGATACGAAGCAGCTGTTAGCCAATTACCAAGACATCCCTCAAAACATGATGAGCGCGATTGTCGAGAGCAATCGGACACGAAAGGATTTTATTGCCGACCAAGTGTTGCATAAGGCGGGATATTATAGTTATAGCGACCGAAATGGTTTCAATCAAGCGAATGAGAAAGAATGTGTCATTGGTATTTATCGCCTGACGATGAAATCAAATTCCGATAATTTTCGCCAGAGTGCTATCCAGGGGATCATGAAACGCATTAAGGCCAAAGGTGCAACAGTTATTATTTATGAACCCACATTAGAAGATGGAACAACATTTTTTGGAAGCAAAGTGGTAAATAATTTGAAAGTTTTCAAACAACAAAGCCATGCCATCATTGCGAATCGTTATGATGAGTGTTTGGATGATGTTCAAGAGAAGGTTTATACGAGAGATATTTTTGGAAGAGATTAAAAAACTTTTGTTTTTTAGTAGTAATAAAATATGACTATAGTTTTTGTTTCAAACTGTTTTAATCACCATGAGCGATTTTTGTGTGATGAACTTTACAAGCATGATGATGTAGAGTTTTATTTTATACAAACTATCCCTCTTTCTGAGGAAAGAAGAAAACTGGGGTGGTCAATAGATTTGAAAGAATTCCCCTATTGTCTTTGTTCATATGAAGACAAACAGAAGTGCGAGGACTTAATAAATAATTGTGATGTATTAATCATAGGAAGTGCACCATTTGAAACCTACAAAAAAAGAATCAAGGAAAATAAACTTTCATTCTACTATTGCGAGAGTTTCTTCAAACAAGGTTTTTGGCATATTTTGAATCCCAAGACATTCATTACTGTTTTGAGATCTTATATAATTCCAAGCAGAAATAAAAATGTGAATATGCTATGTGCAAGTGCATTTACAGCTTTAGATTGCGCCAGAATATTTTCGTTTAAAGACAGATGTTTTCGTTGGGGACACTTTATAGATGTTGACTTGGAGAGGAATCCGGAACAGTTGATGAAACAAAAAAAGAAATGTAGGAATTTAAGATGCGTTGTAAAGATTCTTTGGGTTGGTCGACTTCTGAGACTAAAGCACCCAGAAATGGCGATACTCGTTGCTAACAAACTTAAAAAATCTTCTATACCATTTGAAATGGAGATAATAGGAACTGGACCTTTAGAAGGTGAGATTCGCTCAATGATTAGCAATTTGGAATTATCAAATAGTGTGAGTATGTCGGGAACAATGTCACCTACAGAAGTACGCCAACGGATGGAAGAGTCCGACATATTTCTTTTTACATCAGATCACAACGAAGGATGGGGAGCCGTACTTGGGGAGGCAATGTCTTCAGGTTGTGCAGTTGTTGCTGGTAGTGCTATTGGTGCAACTCCATTCCTTGTCCAACACAATGTTAATGGGTGTATTTATCATAGTATAGATTACAAACAATTTGAAGAACTTGTACTGTCGCTAATAATTAATGATTCTTTGCGAGAGAACATTGGATTGAATGCGATAAAAACGATGCAGGAAGAATGGTCTCCTTTGATTGCAGCAGACCGCTTTTATATGACAGCAAAGAATTTAATTGAAGGACAAATGAATTTATCTTATGAGAATGGCCCTATGAGCAAGGCTACTTTGATAACAAGAAGATGGTTTAAATAGCAGATTTTGACATGTATATTTTCATAGTTTTTTGGTTAATGCTATGCTGGAAGTTTTGCAATAGAGAAAAAATAATGCATTTAATTGTTGCAATAATTCCAATCTTTGTAATGATTGCATTTCGGGCAGAAACAGTTGGTACAGACACTGCAGGATATCTATATACATTTTCTATTATAGATAGAAATGAATCATTAAGACAATTGTTAAGTAATTGGGATACAGAAAAGGGATATGTTGTCTTATGTTATATCTTGAAATATTGTGGTTTTGGAAATCAGTCCTTGCTGATAGCTGAAGCATTTATATTCTGTGGATCAATAGTTTATTTTTGTAAGCACAATGCAAATGATAGACTGTTTATGCTAATGGCTACAGTTCTTACACTATCAGAGTTTGCATTATCAGGCATCAGACAAACAATAGCATTGTCTGTATTTCTTATTGCGTATAGGTTCGCGAGAGAACATAAATGGAAGGTCTATATTCTACTTGCAATTCTAGCTTTATCATTTCATACATCGGCTTTACTCGTATTTCCATTTGCAATACTGATTAACAGACAGTTTAATGGTAAGACAATCGTTTTGTACATTGCAATCCTTTTGTTATCTCTTGCTTCTATGAGTACAATTTTTAGCACAGTAACGAGTTTGCTAAAGGGTTATGAAGAGTATCAATTAATGAGTTTGGATGGCGGTTATGTATCATTTGTAACCTCTGTGTTGTTCTGCTTAGTTATTTTAAGTTGCTACAAGAAAGAGAAAAATAATATTCTTTTTCAACAAACGTCACATTATGCAATTTTGAATATGGTGATGTCTGCTATACGGTTCGTGAATGTAATGATTATGCGGGTACTGCTGTACTTATCTGTATTTCCATACTTGATGGTTGATTCTTTGAAAGAAACTACAAATGCAAATCGCTATAAATTTGTTGCAGCCTTTTATGCTGCCGCATATTTTATATATCGTTTAGGTTCATTAAATAATTATACATTTTACTGGCAATAACAATGTTTTCATTTCTATACAACAAGTATAACGAATGCCTAAAGCGCGATTCGAAGAAAGGACTGGTCAAGTTCTTAGATAATATCTATGCTATACTTTTTTTTTATTTATGTAATACGGTATTAATTCAATACTATAAAATAACAAAAAGATACTATCGACTTAAAGTTGCATCAAATAAACCGAATCTTATAGTATCTCTTACAAGTTACCCAAAACGCATTAACACCATTTGGATTACAATTGAGTCCTTAATCAGGCAAGTACAAAAACCAGATATGATTATTTTGTGGCTTGCAGATGAGCAGTTTCCGAATCGAGTACTACCAGAAACGCTTTTAGAACAGCAGAAGAGAGGATTAACTATTAGGTGGTGTGAAAATTTAATGTCTCATAAAAAATACTTCTATGTATGCCAGGAATATCCTGATGCCCATATAATTACTGCAGATGACGACTTGATTTATCCTCCATTTTACGTTAAGAGGCTTTGGAACATGCATACGGAGTATCCAAACGATGTTGTGTCTTTGACATCTCAAACAATATATCCAACATATTGCACATCACCCTCTAAATGGACAGGAGTATCTCGCCAAAGAGTTGTTTCATCATATCATATCAGTTTGAACTCTGGGGCGGGAGCTTTATTTCCTCCTAAAAGTCTACCAGTACAGGCTTTTGACAAAGAAGCAATACAAAGGTTATGCCCATACGCTGATGATTTATGGCTTACAGCAATGACTCATATGAATGGTGTTAAAACAACAAAATATACCTATAACCCATTTCCAGTGGTTATTAAATCAACTCTCAGCGATAGTTTGTGCACTAATTATAACTCGGCCACCAACGAACATCCAATAAACAATGATACGCAATGGTCAGCAATTACTGCAGAGTATAAACAACATTTAAAAAATGTCATCGGAGAATTTTTTGAATAAATGGCAAGTTCTATAAAAAAGGGAGCCTTAATAGGCTATCTAACTATTTTCATAAATATTGTAACAGGGTTGTTGTACACTCCTTGGATGATTCACCAGATAGGTGTTTCGGACTACGGATTATATACATTGATCAGTTCCTTTATATCCTATTTCTTGCTCGATTTCGGTCTTGGTACAGCTGTTTCTAGATATGTATCCAAATATAGAGAAGAAGGAAAATTTGAGGAGATTGGAAGAGTACTTAGTATAATCATGAAAGTATTTGCAATCATTGATTTTGTAATATTTGCACTTCTCTTTGTTTGTTTCTTTTATATCTCAAAAATTTTCACAGGACTGACACTTGATGAAATCGAAAAATTTAAGGTAATTTACTGTATTGCTGGTTTTTTTAGCCTTCTTACATTCCCCTTTTCATACTTAAATGGTATACTTATTGCTTTTGAGAAATTTGTTACTCTCAAGGGGTGTGATCTTTTTCATCGGATATTAGTGGTAATTTTAGTTGTGTTGTGTCTAATAAAAGGATGGGGACTTTATGCGCTTGTTGTAGTTAATAGTGGTATGACTTTTTTAATTGTGTTATATAAAATTGTTTATCTTGCAGAAATAAAGCATATATCTATAGATTTAAAATATTTTGATAAAGGCTTGCTGATTCAGTTGCTGAAGTTCTCTTCCTGGGTATTTGTTATTGGAGTAAGTAGTAGACTCATGTACAATATAATTCCTACCATATTGGGCAGATATTGCAATTCAACTGAGGTAGCAAAGTTTTCTATTGCTATGATGATTGAGGGATATGTCTATACATTTGCAAGTGCTCTTAATGGTCTTTTTCTCCCACGTGTAATGCGCATAGCCGTAAATGGAAACAATGGTAGTGAACTTACAAAATTAATGATAAAGGTAGGTCGATTGCAACTGTTGGTTGTTGGTGTCATAATTACTGGATTTGTTGTGATTGGAAAAGATTTTGTTTCCTTGTGGCTAGGTAAAAATTTCGAGATGAGCTATTGGATAACTTTATGTTTGATAACCCCAGGGATTATATCTTTAATCGAAGAGATAGGAAATACAGCGCTTATTGCGACCAATGAATTAAAATATCGTGCATTCTTATTTATAGGAGCCAGTATAATCAGTATTGTTGGTGGATATTTCTTAACGCCATCATTAGGTGCTATTGGAGCAGGAATCTCTGTTTGTATATCGCTTGTTTTCTGCCATATTATTGGAATGAATATCTTGTATAAGAAAAAATTGGATATAGACATAATGATATTTTTTAAGGAGTCTATATTTCGATTTATTCCAGTTATGATTGTAGTATTTGTCGTAATGTTCATTGTAAAACATTTCATTACCTTTACTGGTTGGATAGGACTCATTGTAGAGGCTACTTTTTTTGGACTTATATTCGTGCTTTCACTATGGTTATTATACATGAATGAAGAGGAGAAGGCGATGATCATACAAACATTCAAAAAGCAACTGTAATATGACAAATAACTCTATTTTGACAAACCTTGTATCAATTATAATTCCTGTTTATAATGTAGAAAATTATTTGCATGCGTGCTTGAATTCTGTTATTGCCCAAGATTATCAGAAGTTGGAGATAATTCTAATCAATGATGGTAGTAAAGACGGAAGCCTAATAATATGTAAGGAATATGCTGCAAAGGATAACCGGATTCATCTAATAGACAAGCCTAATGAAGGTCAGTCCTCTGCTCGTAATGCTGCTTTGGATGTAATGACAGGCGATTGGGTTATGTTCGTTGATAGTGATGATCAAATTGAATCGAATATGGTTTCCACGATGCTTAATTATGCACTGGATAACAAGTGTGAGATCGTTCGTTGCAATTGCATGACTAGAGGAATGAATCGAGATGAAGTTAGGAAACTTCCCATCTCTGCAGGATTATATGAACGTGAACGAATAAATGAATTTATAATAAAGGATCTTCTTGGTAGTCAGCCTTGCTTCGGCTTATACAAATCTAAACTTTGGAAGAATGTTAGATTTCCTATAGGGCGTATATATGAAGATTTAGCAGTTTTGTTTAGGGTGTATGTTGCCGGTAAAGGATATGTAGGTATAATAGATGAACCTCTTTATATATACAACCTTCATGATGATAGCACAAGTTTTAAGATTTCACCTAATAAAAATTATGATCGTTTTTTAGCATTCAAAGAACATTCCGATTATGCGGCACAAGCAAAACTTCCATACGAAGAGTACTGTTTTCATAATACGGCAATTACTGCTATTGGCACTCTTAATTACTATATCCGGTTTAAGCAATCAAGATTAGAAATCAGTAAATTGAATGAGGTTATAGATTTTCTTAACTCAAACAGAAAGAGGGTGCTTCATGATAAATTCAACTCAAAGTATCACAGGTTGATGTTTGCATTGTTTTACCTGAATCGCCATATATATCAGTTGGTTATGTTTTTATTATATTCAATAAGAAAATGAAAAACAGATTATCAAATATGGAGCTACTAAGAATAGTTGCAATGCTTTTGGTATTGTTGTTACATTGTAACTATTCAGTTATTGGTCCAGTGAGCCAATCAGAGGTTATTTCCGATTCAATGGGGTCGTTTATAAGAATCCTAACTGAACAATTATGCCTTTGCTGTGTGAATATTTTTGTTCTTATATCTGGCTGGTTCAGTATTAAATTCACTTTTAAGGGTATCTGTTCCCTTTTTTTTCAAGTACTTACATTAGTCATAGCTGTATGTGTTGTTCTCATTCCTTTTAGTCCTAATATACCATACAAAGATATTTTCAAGGTGTTTTATATAGGATCCTACTACTGGTTTATACCTTCCTATTTGATCTTATTTGTATTCTCTCCTGTATTAAATGCATTTGTAGAGAACACGGATAGAGTATTAATTGAAAGAGTACTTTTGGGATTTTTCTTGTTGGAGTTTGCTCTTGGTTGGCTATTCGACTGGGAACACTTTGGTCTAGGATATTCAGGAATTTCTTTTATGGGTCTTTATCTTATGGCACGTTTCTTAAATAAGTTCAAACATAAACTCTTTATTGCACAAAAATGTAAAAGTTTCTATTTGGGAGTATATCTATTGTGTTCCATAATTCCCGCAACAATCACGTTTTATACTATTAGATACATGAATTACGGTTTCAACCAATTGTCATATACATCTCCATTTGTGATAGGGGCTTCTGTATCAATGCTATTATTGTTTTCAAAATTTGAATTTGAGTCTAAGTTTGTAAATTGGGTGGCTGCATCCGCATTTTCTATGTATATTATTCAACTTCATCCTATGATATGGCCCATTTGGACATCTAATATGAATGATTTATATAAATCCATAGGGGGGGGTAAATATTTGATAATCAGTTTGTTATTTTGTTTTATTTTTGGATGTATTTGTGTGCTTATTGACCAAATTCGCATTAAAATGTGGAATATTATAAAAATTAAGATGTAGGTATGTATTATTTGAGGTTATTATTTTGTATATTACGCACTTGGCCATTAGGTGTTGTTTATATTTGGAAAACAAAAATTATGAAAGACAGCTATGCGATGCGGTGGTTTAAAGATGTTGAAGCCTCCAATCATTATGGTTCTTTCTTTTCAATCATAACCAAGCGTCCATATTATAGAGATTTATTTTATCACAGATTTCATTTGCCAGTTACCTTATGTTTGCCCCTTTTTGGTGGTTGTGACGTTGCTATTCCTAGAATCAATATAGGAGAAGGTTTGTTTTTAGAACATCCCCACGGGTCGCATTTGAATGCTGTGATGATAGGAAAAAACTTCACTTGTCTTCATAATGTAACAATAGGTAAGAATCACGGGGGATTGCCGACAATTGGCGATAATGTTTTTTGTGGTTGTGGTTCCTGTATTTTGGGACCCATAACAGTTGGTAACAACGTTAAGATAGGAGCAAATGCTGTAGTTGTAAAAGATATCCCTGATAATTGTGTTGTAGTAGGTAATCCAGGTGTTATCGTGAAACGCGATGGTAAACGAGTAATAAGTGAATAATATGAAAGTCGTTCAAATTAATGCTGTCTATGAATATAGCAGTACAGGACGTACTACGAAGGAAATGCATGAGTATTTTTTATCTGTAGGAATTGAGTCTCATGTGTTCTGTACCAACAAGAACATTCCTGAGAAGTTCGTATATAAGGTCAGTTCAAAACAAGATCAACGATTGCATTCTTTAGCTTCTCATCTTTTTGATATACAAGGTTTGTGCTCAAAAAAAAGCACAAAGGCGATGATATCAAAGATAGATGTCATCATGCCAGATGTGGTAATTCTTAGGAATCTCCATTCAAATTATGTAAATTATCCTTTGGTATTAGAGTATCTCGCAAAAAATGATATACCAACTATTGTAGTTCTTCATGATGTATGGACATTTACAGGACATTGCTGTTACTATACGGAAGATCACTGTAATAAGTGGCTTTCTGGATGTGGCAATTGTCCTGCAAAGAAGAAATATAATAGTAGTTTATGGTTAGATCGTTCGGCATCCAACTACAAAAAGAAGTTGAAATTGTTCAATGCCATTCCCCGATTAGCTATAGTAGGGGTATCAGATTGGGTAGCAAATGAGGCTAAACAGAGTCCAATATTTTCTAAGGCAAAGGAAATACTTCGAATTTATAATTGGATAGATCTGAATAAATTTAAACCAGTAGACAGTCTTCCTATTAGAGTAAAACACGATCTGGATAACAGATTTACTATTTTAAGTGTTGCTCAGGGGTGGAGCGAAGTTAAGGGATTATTCAAGATTTTTGAAGTGGCCAATAAGATGCCGGAGAAAAGATTTATACTTATTGGCAAAATGGCATACGAAGGAGCATTGCCAAAGAATGTAATATCTGTTGGGGTCATATCAAGTATAGATGAATTGGCTCAATACTACTCAGCAGCAGATGTACTTTTGGTTTGTTCTGTACAGGAGACATTCGGAAAAGTATCTGCTGAGGCTCTTGCTTGTGGAACACCAGTCATTGCCAACAACTCTACAGCTAACCCCGAGATTGCAGGGATGGATTGTGGTCTGTCCTTTAATAATAACAATGTAGATGAAATTGTTTCTGCCATTCAGCAACTTGAACGAAATGGAGGTAAATATCAATATATCCATAAATGTAATAAACGAGCAAGCGAATTATTTGATTTCAAGAAACAGATGCTGGTATATCAGAAGCTTTTTAATAGACTTTTAAAGAAGTAAATTCATGAAGATTTTATTAATAACTTCAGAAGAATGGAATGACTATGTTTTTGGAAATGGAGTGTTGACAAACTGGTTTACTGGTTATGATGCTGAGTTTGCTCAAATATATACATCTCCAGGTCTTCCAATAAATAGCTGCTGCGAACAGTATTTCCAGATCACTGATAGTCAGATGGTGAAATCTATCTTTGGTGGTGGTAAAGCTGGGCACCAAGTTTCAAGAGTGGAAAAGTCTACAGAAATTGCAGAAGCCAAACAGAACGCTCAACGCAAAGGTGTGTATGGAGTTATGAAAAAGGTTTCAATGACTTTCAATACTCCTGTACAGCTGATACGCGATTTTATTTGGACGAGCGGAAGGTATGACACCGATGCTTTGAGACAGTTCGTGCAGGTTTTTAATCCAGATGTTGTTTTTTGTCCAAGATATATTACTCCCAAAATGATGCGTTTGGAGAAATTAGTTTCAACGATGACGGAAGCTCCATTTGTTGCTTTTACGGCTGATGATGAAGCTTCAATACCTTCATATGGTAGTTGGCTTAGCCGGCTGAGAAAACGCTTGATACATAATAATTTTAAGAAGCATATTTCTCTTTATCGATATTATTATATGTTCAGCCAAGATCAAGCAGATGAATATCACGCTGAGTATGGGATTAAAACTTCAACCTTGCTAAAGTGTGGGGATTTTCAAGATACGTTTGAGAAAAAGCTCGTAGGTGATCCTATACGACTCGTTTATGCTGGTCGCTTGTACTGCAATAGATGGAAGTCGCTAGCGGAAATTGGTAAAGCTCTACAAGTAATCAACAAAACAGGTACAAGAATGGTGCTTGATATATATACATTAGATAGTTTGACAGGTGAACAGGCTGTGGCTCTTTCTGAAGATAAATATATCTATCTAAAAGGTGGTGTAAGTCCCACAAAATTAAAGACTATATATGAAAATGCTGATATTGCTCTACATGTAGAATCTATGGATGAATATTATCGAATGGTTACACGTGTATCATTCTCTACCAAGATTATCGATCTGATGGCATCTACCTGTGCAATTATGGCGATATGTTGGAATCAACATGCTGGATATCAATACTTAAAGGGGTATAATGCAGCATTTTGTGTTGATAAATACGAAGATGTGCTCCCATTGTTACAGCAGATTGTAGATAATCCAGCTCTCATACAAGAGTATGCCAAGAGGGCATATGAGTGTGGCAAAAAGAATCATTCACGTGAAATAATTCATTTGCAAATATCTACTCTACTTGAAGAGGTAATAAAAAACTCACATGTGAAATGAAGGTTTCTGTAATTATTCCAACATACAAGCCACAAAAGTATCTGTGGGATTGTCTTTGTTCAATGAATGAACAAACTATGAGAAAAGAAGACTTTGAGGTGATACTCGTCTTGAATGGCTGTAACCAACCTTATTATTCACAAATTTTGGATTGGAAGGCTGCACATAAAGATTTGAACTTGAATGTTATCCAAACAGATCAGGGAGGGGTAAGCAATGCGAGAAATATTGCTTTAGACACAGCGAAAGGAGAATATATTACATTTGTAGATGATGATGACTACTTTTCGACTACCTGTCTTCAAGAAATGCTTGATATAGCAACACCTGATACTATTGTTCTGTGCAATACAATTGGATTTTTCGATGATGGAAGAGAAAAGATTATTCCACAAACTCTTGTTTTTCGAGAATCCTCTTCAAATGGCAAAGCTCCTTATCACAAGATAAGGACATATTATTCCATCCCTTGGGCTAAGTTGATTCATAAGTCTGTTATTGGGGATAGAAGGTATAATACACTGTTTAAGAATGGTGAAGACTGTTTATATATGTTCCTCTTGTCCAATAGGTTCAAATATGTTAATTTTACATCAAAAGAAGCAATGTATTATCACAGATATAGAGAAAATAGTGCTATTGCGGCTTTGAAGTTTAATAAAGAAATAGTTATTAATACATTAAAGCTTATAGGTGCATATTCAAAGATTTATTTTAGAGGTCCAAACTACTCGTTTAAAGTGTATTTTACTCGAGTCTTAGGTGCCTTGCATACATTGTTAAACGCATTACTGAAATAAAGAATGAAGAATAAAGTAGCAATAGTGAATCGTACTAACTTGAAGAATTTCGGTTCGGTACTTCAGGTATATGCCTTATGTGATGCAGTCAAGAAGCTCGGATATGATTCTGAAGTGGTGTGGCAGAGTGGAAACATGTCACAGAATTATGATCTCAGACCCAACAAGGCAATAAAGATTGTTTTGAAGCTTTTGCTGCATCCAACTCTTCTGTGGTCAACCATCAAGACTATTAGGGAGGTGAAGGCAAATGTGATTGACGAAGGAAAGATCAAAAAATTTAATAACTTTGTAGCCAAGAACTTTAAACAAACTTTCTATGCACCTGACGAAATAGAGAAGGTGGCAGCATCGGATAAGTATTTTAAGTTTATCTGTGGTAGCGATCAGATATGGTGTACTACAACTTTGTATCCTGATCCTATGATGTATTTGCGTTTTACTCCAAAGGAGAAGCGTGTGGCATATGCTCCGAGTCTTGGCCGCAACTATATTCCAAATTACAACAGGCGCATACTGAAGAAGTATATCAGCGATGTGCCTTGCGTGTCGGTTCGTGAGGATGAAGGACATTGTCTTATAAAGGAATTGACAGGACGCGATGCAACGGTTGTAGCAGATCCTACATTGCTAATGCGGAGCAACGAGTGGGATAGACTGAAAGCTGAGGTTGATTTGCCGGATAAGTATGTGCTTTGTTATTTTTTGGATGATCCTTCTGCTGACGTGAAGACTGCTATTTGTAAGTTTGCCAAAGGGAGCGATTTGAATATTGTGGTCCTTGGTAAGTTAGGAGCGATAGATTATCCTACCGATCGTATTTATAAGCCAACTGCAGGTCCTGGTGAGTTCCTAACTATTTCTAGTAAGGCCCAGATGATAATTACAGACTCTTATCATGGAATGCTCTTTGCTATCAACTACCACAAAAAATTTTGGTCGGTAGAGCGTTCTTACTCTCAATTTGACCAGTCATCACGTCAGTTGACCATATTATCTCGCCTCGGTATAAAGAATCGCTATGTGAAGAAGAACTTCAATTTTACCGATGCAGAAATTGATTATAATGCTGTACAGACAAAGATTGATGTCTTTGTAGCATACTCAATGAATTTTCTAAAAAACTCATTAGAAAAGTAACATGACGCATATACAGAATGTATGGGCCAATAATACTTTGACAAATAAGCAAAATAGAAGTCAATGCTGCGGTTGCTCTGCATGTGAAAGTATTTGTAAAAAAAAGGCCATCAGTATGAAGGCTGACAAAGAGGGTTTTCTGTATCCTGTAGTAGATGTAGGTAAGTGTGTTGATTGTGGTTTGTGTACTAAAGTTTGTCCTGTTGTAAATGAATGTAATAATAATAACCATTATCTCAAAATTTATGCTGGTTATACAAAGGATGATGTGCTTTTAAACCAATGTGCGACAGGTGGAATCGGAACAGCTTTAGCTTTGTATATAGTTAAAAAAGGTGGAGTTGTGTTTGGTGTACAGTATTCTCCAAACTATAAAAACGTAGAGTATGGAATAGCTACCACTGAAGAGGAGGTTCGTCGGTTCTGTGGTTCAAAATATGTTCAAGCTTCTAAAACAGGAATCTTCGAAAAAGTGAAGAAATGTCTGAATACAGGGCGCTTTGTGTTGTTTACGGGCTGTCCTTGTGACGTTTCAGGTCTTAAGAATTACCTTCGTATAGATTATAAAAATCTGATAACTTGTGAGTTGATTTGTGCAGGAATAACATCTCATAAGGTTTTGAATGATTATAGAGTTTGGAGTGAATCGAAGAATGGAAAGCATATAGAAAAGATTAATATGCGACACAAATTGAGAGGTTGGTTTGTTACAAGCCTCGAAGAGACATTTGATGATAACAGCAAGAAATATAAAAATTTTTATGCTACATATCTTGGTCATGCTTTTTTGACATTTCCTCGTCCCTCATGTTTGAAATGTCAATATCGTGGAACTGTAAGTCAAGCAGATATAAAGATTGGTGACTTTTGGGGGATCAAGGATTCTGATGAGTTTTGGAATCCAAACGGAGTGTCCGTAATATTTGTGAATACACAGAAGGGCTTAGATATATTGAAAATGTTAGATGATTTTGCCTTATTCGAGACTACATATGAATATGCAACCAAAGGTAATCATTCAGCTGTTGAGAATCACGGAGAGTATTATGTTCGATTACGTGATAAATTTGAACAGCTCTATATCATAGAAGGTAAAGGCTTAATACCTTCTTGTAAGGCCACAGCTTCTAATGGTTTTTGGGTGAAGCACTTTGTTCCTGATAATTTTCATACAATTATGAAAAAATTGTATCATGCAATAATTGATAAAAAGAGGTAAAGTATACGTCAATAATGAACTTTAATTTACCAACATCAACTTAGTTGTAAATGAAAAGACTTATATATGTAACAACGGTAGCCCAGTCTATGGCTTTTTTTAAAGGACAACTGAAATATCTGTCTGATTATTATGATATTACATTTGTTAGTTCTAATGAAGATAATCCTTGGGAGTTGCAAGAACGGGCTGAATCTTATGGAGTCCCTTATTATGAACTTCCAATGGCTCGTGAAATATCTTTAGGGACAGATATCAAGTCGCTTTATTTATTCTTGCGCTATTTCAAAAAGGTAAAACCAGATGCTGTACATGGTAATACTCCTAAAGGGGCTTTGCTTTCTATGGTTGCAGCTAAATTGACGGGGGTGAATACTCGTATCTATATGTGTCATGGCCTACGTTATCAAGGTTGTACAGGATTGAAACGCAAGATTTTAATTGCGATGGAAAAAATTACAACTAAATGTGCTACTCATATACTTTGTGTGAGTGAGGGAGTTCGTGATACGTTGAATGCTGATGGTATTTGTAGTAAAAAGAAGACTTGTGTTATAGGTTGTGGCAGCTGCAATGGTATTGATATATCTCAGTTTAATCCTGAAATTTATTCAGATGAACAAAAGCTTGAGCTTCGTACCAAGTATGGAATAACTTCGGATGAGTTTGTTTTTATCTCTATGGGACGAGTGGTAAAGGATAAAGGAGTCAATGAAATGATCCGTGCTTTTGTTCGTTATCGTAAAGATAACCCAAAAGTTCGTTTAATGATGTTAGGCTCTTTTGAAGATGCACTGAATCCTGTAGATGCTGACGTTGCTTCTATTATTAAAGGCAATCAGGAAGGGGTGGTATATTGTGGTAAACAAAATGATGTAAAACCTTTTTTGGCGGTTTCGCAATGTTTGTTATTTCCTTCTTATCGCGAAGGCTTTGGATTAGTTTTGATGGAAGCCGGAGCAATGGGACTACCTGTCATTAGTTCTGATATTATTGGTTGTAATAATGTGGTGACAAAAGAAAATGGTTTATTAGTTCCGCCTCGTGATGTAGAGAGCCTCTATCAAGCAATGAAGACAATGGTAACAGATAAAAAACTTTATCATTATTTCTCAGTTTCTACTCGCCAGTCTATTATTGACCGTTTTGAACAGAAGAAACTTTGGAAGAAATTTCTTGATTTTTATCAAACAATTATTTGAAATATCACATTCGTTATGTATAAATATTTTCTCAAACGAATAATTGATTTTGTTTTTGTATTTGGTGTATTGACTGTAATCTGGCCCATCTTGCTGGTTATGGCTATTTGGTTGCACTTTGCCAACAAGGGAGCCGGTGCGTTCTTTACACAGGAGCGACCCGGTAAAGGAGGAAAAATATTTAAGGTGATCAAGTTCAAAACTATGACAGATGAACGGGATGCTGACGGTAATTTACTTCCGGATGCAGATCGGTTGACAAACGTAGGGCGTTTTGTCCGTTCCACTTCGATTGATGAGTTGCCCCAGTTGATAAATGTCCTGAAAGGGGATATGGCGTTGATTGGACCTCGTCCTTTATTGGTTCAGTATCTGCCATTATATAGTAAGGAGCAGGCGCGTCGTCATGACGTGCGACCGGGTATTACCGGATGGGCACAGGTGAACGGACGTAATGCGATCAGTTGGACGAAGAAATTCGAACTGGATGTTTGGTATGTAGACCATTGTTCGTTTTGGCTGGATGTGAAGATCATCTTTTTGACGATAAAGAAAGTGTTTGTTCGAGAAGGCATTTCACAAGAGGGACAGGCTACGATGGAATTTTTTACGGGTAATAATTAAACGGATATGTATTTATACGGTGCAAGCGGTCATGCTAAAGTGATCATAGATATATTAAAGGCGAATCATATAGAGATAGAAGGTCTTGTCGATGATAATCCGGAGATAAATGAACTTTTGGGTTATCCGGTTTTTCATGGGGAGGAAGATATTTCACCTCTGATAATAAGTATAGGTGATAATAAAATACGTCGGATGATCGCTTGTAAATTGAATGTTGAATTTGGAACGGCGATACATCCGTCTGCGATAGTTTCTCCTTATGCCACCGTACAGGAAGGATCGGTTATCATGCAGGGGGCGGTTGTTCAGTCTTGTGCTTGTATAGGGAAACATTGCATTGTTAACACTGGAACATCTGTCGATCACGAATGTGTGATAGGAGATTATGTGCATATCTCTCCGCATAGTACGCTTTGTGGAAATGTTCATGTTGGTGAAGGAAGTTGGATCGGTGCAGGTACGACGGTTCTACCGGGTGTCAAGATCGGAAAATGGTCTGTGATCGGTGCGGGATCGGTTGTTGCCAAAGATATTCCGGATGGGGTTTTGGCTGTAGGAAATAGGTGTAAAACGATAAAAACATTGGATATTAATATGTTAACTGGTGTTAACGAATGGGGTAAATTACCTTCTTAAACCACTTTTGGCTGCAAAAGCAGCTTTGGAGTATCAAGATCTTCGAGGGAATACTAATATCTTAATCACCTCCGCCGGAAAGCGGGTTACACTGACAAAGCAGTTTCAAGAAACATTGAGACGTTTTTATCCAGAAGCGAAGGTGTTCACGACAGATATGAATCCTGCGATGGCTCCTGCCGGGATTGTTTCAGACGGATGTATAGCTGTACCGAGGGTAACCGATTCCGGTTATATAGAAATGTTGCTGACAATATGTAAAGAAAAAGGAATTCGGATTATTGTGCCGACTATCGATACCGAGTTGCTGGTTTTGGCGGAGAATAAGGAACTGTTTCAAGAGAATGGGATAGAACCTATGGTATCGGAATTGCCTTTCATACAAGCTTGCCGGGATAAGCGGAATACCGGTACATTCTTGAATAGCCATGATATTCGCGTTCCGGCTCCAGTGGATAAATATCATCCGACTTTTCCACTTTTCGCCAAACCATATGATGGTTCCTTAAGCAAAGACCTATATGTCGTGAGGTGTAAGGAGGAACTGACATCGGAAATATTGAATCATCCGAAGTTGATTTTTATGGAATATATCGACAAACAGGAATACAAGGAATTTACGGTCGATATGTATTATGGCAAGGATAATAGAGTGAAGGCTATCGTGCCTCCTTGAAAGCATTGGAGGTTTTGAAGCAGGATTTTACACTGGGGATGATCACGGATGGTCGTTCTATCACCCAACGAAATAAGTTCCAGGCATTGGGTCTTGAACAATTTATCGAAAACGAGAACCTGGTTATATCCGAAGAGTTTGGCTCTGAAAAACCATCAGAGAGGAATTTCATATTTTTTTCAGGATAAATATGCAGATGCGGAGTTTGTCTATATCGGGGATAACCTTCGGAAAGATTTTATTACACCTAATAAGTTGGGATGGAAAACGATCTGCCTGTTGGATGATGGAAGAAATATCCACCGTCAGGACTTTTCCTGTCCGGAAGAGTACCTGCCTAATGTAAAGATACATACTCTGAAAGAATTATTGTCTTTGTAGATTTAATCATAAATTATAATGAACAAACGAATTTATCTTTGCCTCGCCCATATGAGCGGCAAAGAACAGGCTTTTATCCAGGAAGCCTTTGATACTAATTGGGTTGTGCCTTTAGGACCGAATGTGAACGGGTTTGAAGAGGATTTGAAACATTTTGTAGGCAATAATAAAGAAGTCGTTGCCCTTTCCGCCGGTACGGCAGCCGTTCATCTGGCATTGTTGGCCTGTGGTGTTGGTCCGGGGGATGAAGTGATTGTGCAGAGTTTTACTTTCTGCGCTTCTTCTCATCCGGTGACCTATCTGGGGGCTACTCCGGTGTTTGTCGATTCGGAGTCGGATACTTGGAATATGGACCCGCTGTTGTTGGAAGAGGCTATTAAAGACCGCATTGCCAAGACAGGCAAGAAGCCAAAGGCGATCGTTCCGGTTTATCTGTATGGGATGCCAGCGAAGATTGAGGAGATTATGGCGATTGCTGACAGATATGATATTCCAGTTATCGAAGATGCAGCCGAAGGGCTGGGAAGCCGGTATGACGGACAGGTTTGCGGTACGTTCGGACGATACGGGGTGCTTTCGTTCAATGGGAACAAGATGATCACTACTTCAGGTGGTGGGGCTTTGATCTGTCCGGACGAAGAAACGAAAAAGAAGATCATGTTCTATGCTACGCAGGCCCGTGAGTCTTATCCTTATTATCAGCATGAAGAGATCGGCTACAACTATCGTATGTCGAATATCTGTGCCGGTATCGGACGTGGCCAGATGACGGTGTTGGATGAACATATCGCCTACCATCAGCATACCTGCCAACTCTATAAGGAACTGCTTGCCGGAGTGGAAGGGATCGTATTGCACGAGAATCCTTCTTCCCGTTTCGACAGTAATTATTGGCTGAATACGATCCTGCTCGATCCGTCCTTGCATGTGAAAGGTGAGGAACATGTCTACGAAACAGCTGTTCAAGGAGCGGTAGGAGGCGCAGCCGGTGTGACACACGTTGCTTCTTCCTTGCATACCGACTCGGAACCGAACCGGAATGTGGAAGCCATGCGTATGGCATTGGATGCTGTCGGCATTGAATCTCGTCCGCTATGGAAACCGATGCATTTGCAACCTGTATATAAGAACAATCCCTGCTATGTGAACGGGGTGAGCGAATCTTTATTCAGACAAGGACTTTGCTTGCCGAGTGGCCCGTGTGTGACAGATGAAGATGTGGTTTATATTGTTAATGCGATAAAGGCTTGCATTGAAAAATAATAAAAATATATAGTATGTCAGTATTCAAAGACAAAACCCTCCTGATCACCGGAGGTACCGGTTCTTTCGGTAACGCTGTGCTTCGGCGTTTTTTGGATTCCGATATTAAGGAGATCCGTATCTTTAGCCGTGATGAGAAAAAACAAGATGATATGCGTCATCAGTTGCAGAATCCCAAAGTAAAATTTTATATAGGGAATGTGCGTAATAAGACATCTGTGGATGTGGCGATGCGGGGTGTGGACTATGTTTTTAGTGCAGCAGCCTTGAAACAGGTTCCCAGTTGCGAGTTCTTTCCGATGGAAGCGACCCGTACGAATGTGGAAGGGACGGAGAATGTGCTGCTTTCCGCGATCGAGCATGGCGTGAAGAATGTGGTGGTTCTTTCTACGGATAAAGCCGCTTATCCGATCAATGCGATGGGGATCTCCAAGGCGTTGATGGAAAAGGTGGCGATCGCCAAAGGACGTGAGCTGGGCGAAGGGGCGCAGACGACGATCTGCTGCACGCGCTACGGCAATGTGATGGCGAGCCGGGGTTCCGTGATCCCTCTCTGGGTGGAACAGATGGAACAGGGTAAACCGATCACGATTACCGACCCGGAGATGACGCGTTTCATGATGACGCTGGATGATGCGGTCGACCTGGTGGTCTATGCGTTTACGCATGGGCATAACGGTGACCTGTTCGTGCAGAAAGCACCGGCAGCCACTCTGTCTGTCCTTGCACAGGCGTTGAAAGAGACCTACGCGCAGATCGATCCGAAGTACCTGGATACGGAGGTGAAGGTGATCGGCACACGTCATGGAGAAAAACTGTTTGAAACCCTTGTGACACGCGAGGAGATGGCGAAAGCGATCGATATGGGCGACTATTACCGCATCCCTTGCGATACGCGCGACTTGAACTACGACAAGTACTTTACCGAAGGAAGCGAATGCCTGTCCAAGATCGAGGACTATCATAGCCATAACACGACTCGTCTGGATGTCGAAGGAATGAAAAAACTGTTACTCCGCCTACGTTTTATTCAGGAAGACCTCGGATTGATCGAACGGGCAAAACCGAGAGAAATCAGAAGCGAATAAACCTGCCTTGTGCCAAGCCTCAAAACTTCAAACTTAAAATTTAAAAGAGATGAACATATTAGTAACCGGTGCCAAAGGCTTCATCGGTCGGAATCTTGTATCCCAACTTCATAATATCCAGTCGGGAAAGGCTCGCAATTATCCTGTTTCAGGGACTGAACTGAAAGTCTTCGAATATGATACGGACAGCGACCCGGCCGAATTGGACGTCTATTGCAAGAATGCCGATTTTGTCTTTAACCTGGCCGGGGTGAACCGCCCGAAAGACCAGTCGGAGTTTATGAAGGGGAATTTCGGTTTCGCTTCTCTCTTGTTGGATACGCTGAAGAAACACGGCAATACCTGTCCGGTGATGATCTCATCGTCTACGCAGGCTGCGCTGGATAATCCGTATGGCGAGTCGAAGCGGGCGGGAGAGAACCTTCTGTTCGAGTATGCCGAAGAGACGGGTGCGAGAGTCCTGGTCTATCGTTTTCCGAATGTGTTCGGGAAATGGTGCCGCCCGAACTATAACAGTGCAGTGGCGACTTTCTGCAATAATATCGCGAACGACCTGCCTATCCATGTGAATGATCCTAAGGTGGTGATGAACCTGGTCTATGTAGACGATGTGGTCGACGAGTTGATCGCCGCCTTGTCGGGGGGCGAACACCGCGAGGGAAACTATTGTGCCGTTCCGGTGGTCCATACCATAACGTTGGGCGGGATTGTCGACCTGCTTTATTCTTTCAAGGAGATGCCGGGTAACCTCGCGGTTCCCGATTTGGGCGATCCTTTCACGAAGAAGCTCTATTCGACCTATCTGTCTTATTTACCGAAAGAGAAGTTCATCTATCCGGTACAGATGAAGACGGACGACCGGGGGAGCTTCACTGAGATCATCCGCACGCCGGATAGAGGCCAGTTCTCGGTGAACATCTCCAAGCCGGGCGTAACCAAGGGACAGCATTGGCATCACACCAAGAATGAAAAATTTGTGGTGGTGAGTGGTCACGGTCTGATCCGGCTGCGTAAGATCGGGACGGACGAGGTGATCGACTTCGAGGTCAGCGGCGAGAAGATCGAAGTGGTGGAAATGATCCCCGGATACACCCACAACATCATCAACCTTTCGGACACCGAAGAACTGGTGACTTTCATGTGGGCCAACGAACCGTTCGATCCGAACCGTCCGGATACTTATTTTGAAGAAGTGTAAAAACAGGAAATCATGAGCAAACTAAAATTAATGACCATTATCGGTACGCGTCCGGAAATCATCCGGTTGGCTGCCGTGATAAAGCGTTGTGATCGATATTTCGATCAAATTCTGGTGCATACCGGGCAGAACTACGATTATACATTGAACCAGGTGTTTTTTGACGATCTGGGGCTTCGTGCTCCGAACTATTATCTGGATGCGGTAGGCAAGGACCTGGGAGAAACGATCGGCAATATCATCGCCAAGTCGTACCGATTGATGGTCGAGGTGAAGCCTGATGCGGTCCTGGTGCTTGGCGATACGAACTCCTGCCTTTCGGTGATCGGAGCGAAGCGCTTGCATATCCCGATCTTCCATATGGAAGCCGGTAACCGCTGCTTCGACGAATGTCTTCCGGAGGAGACGAACCGCCGTATCGTGGATGTGACGGCCGATGTCAACATGTGTTATTCCGAACATGCACGCCGGTATCTGAATGCCGCCGGAACACCGAGAGAGCGTACCTATGTCGTCGGCTCGCCGATGGCGGAGGTATTGCACGATAACCTGGAACAGATCAAGGCGAGCGACGTCCTCGAACGTTTGGGGTTGGAGAAAGGCAAGTATATCCTGCTTTCCGCCCATCGTGAAGAGAATATCGATACGGAAGCCAATTTCTTCAACCTGATGAACGCGGTGAACGCTATGGCGGAGAAGTACGACATGCCGATCCTTTATTCCTGCCATCCCCGCTCCAAGAAGTTCATCGAACAGCGCGGTTTCCGGTTCGATCCTCGTGTGATCCAGCATCAGCCTTTAGGTTTCCATGATTACAACCATCTTCAGATGAATGCATTTGCCGTCGTATCCGATTCGGGCACGCTTCCGGAGGAAAGCAGTTTCTTCCTTTCCGTCGGCAATCCTATTCCGGCTGTATGTATCCGTACCAGTACGGAACGTCCGGAAGCATTGGACAAAGGCAACTTCATTCTGGCCGGTATCACGACCGAACAGGTGTTGCAGGCGGTGGATGTGGCAGTCGAGATGAATCGGGACGGTGCTCTGGGACTCCCCGTTCCCAACTACGTGGACGAGAATGTCTCGGTGAAGGTCGTCAAGCTGATCCAGAGCTATACGGGTGTTGTGAACAAGATGGTTTGGAGAAAATATTGATAGAAAACAGGGGTTGTCCTTGAAAAATAGAACAGGATGAATATACAAACAATAGATAAGAATCTGCTTTCCGATCTTCATCGGAAAGCAGTTGCGAATGAGCGGAAGCGGATGAATTTTGATTTGCGTACTTCTGCTTTGGATCAGAGTCAGCGTATGCTGAATGCGTTGGAGCCTGGGACACAAGTACCTGTTCACCGGCATATGGAAACGGCGGAGACGACGATCTGTATAGAGGGATATTTGGAGGTTGTTCTATATGCCGAGGTTTCCGGTCAGGATGAAACGGGCGGGGAAAGGAAGTTCGTGGAGGTTTCCCGTGTTACGCTTTGTCCGCGCGAAGGCAAATATGGGGTACAGATCCCGTTAGGTGTGTGGCATAGCGTGGATGTGAAAGAGCCAAGCACCATCTTTGAGGCCAAAGATGGTGCTTATGTGAGCGCAAGCAGATAGATTTTACCGAGGAGCTTTTATCCCACCAGCACCTTATAAAGACTCCCGATCCCTCCTGCCAGCATCAGGGTGTAGCCGGAGAGACCGAGCCAGTCGGCTTCGGGGTGGGGGGCTTCGGGGGGCGGGGAGAGAGGAGGGAGAGAATCGCTCCGAGAGCGGCGAGGGTTACTTCCGTTTCCCCTCTCCACAGGGAGAGGGGCTCTTTTTCGGCAAATTGCGCATAATGTCCTTGCATGCGTGTTAAGATTGCGTTAAGATTAGCATGCAATGTGTTGTGGGGCACCTCCGGGCGCTCTGAAAGGATGTATGGAGCTTGAAAATCATCATCGTGGGCGACGGCAAGGTGGGCTTTACCCTGGCCGAGCACCTCTCTC